>JAEEGK010000059.1_pt1 | contig 238443 bp, 204 predicted proteins | sample 8958771 | NCBI WGS metagenome assembly JAEEGK01 (sample SAMN16246547, study PRJNA631951) | gut metagenome | biome: gut microbiome; feature: rumen; material: SC-attached | host: Bos | place: Iran: Karaj | collected 2018-10 | reverse complement strand
TACATCATCTCGCGCCTGCGCCAGATCCCGCATGTGGAGATCGTCCGCTTGGGCACCCGTACCCCTGTGGTCTGCCCGCAGCGTATCACGCCCGAACTCTGCGACATGCTGAAGAAGTACCACCCCGTGTGGATCAACACGCACTTCAACCACCCGAACGAGGTGACCGCCGAGTCGCGTCGCGCTTGCGAGATGCTGGCCAACGCCGGTATCCCGCTGGGCAACCAGAGCGTGCTGCTCCGTGGCGTCAACGACTGCGTCCATGTGATGAAGAACCTCGTCCACGAACTCGTCAAGATGCGTGTGCGCCCGTACTACATCTACCAATGCGACCTCTCGATGGGTCTGGAGCATTTCCGCACGCCCGTCTCGAAGGGTATCGAAATCATCGAAGGCCTCCGCGGCCACACCAGCGGCTTCTGCATCCCGACCTTCGTCGTCGATGCTCCCGGTGGCGGCGGCAAGACCCCGGTCATGCCCCAGTATGTCATCTCGCAAGCCCCCGGCAAGGTGGTGCTGCGCAACTTCGAAGGCGTCATCACGACCTACACCGAGCCGACCGAGTACCACAGCGAGTGCAACTGCCCTGAGTGCCAGGCTGCACGCGCCAAGGAACAAGTGGCTGCCGACAAGGCCGTTGACGGTGTCATCTCATTGCTCGAAGGCGAGAGAATGAATATCGAGCCGAAGGCTTTGAAGAGACATGAGCGTAATGAGAACAGATAATTAATAAAGGTGAATGGTAGAGGCGCAAGATTTTGCGTCTCTACCTAACCGCAGTTTTGTAGCAAAAAAGTAGGCCTTATGAACGAAATGGTACCCAACCAGCAGAACCTCATCATCTACAACACCTTGGACGGCAAGGTGAGTGTAACGATGATGGCACGCGACGGCAATGTCTGGATGAACCAGAAACAGATGGCCGAACTTTTTGCCACCTCGAAGCAAAATGTGGGTCAACACATATCCAATATTCTGAAAGAGAATGAATTAACATTGGATTCAGTTGTAAAGAATTTCTTTATAACTGCCGCCGACGGCAAACAATATGATGTCACTTTCTACTCGTTGGATATGGTGTTGGCAGTTGGCTTCCGAGTGAAGGGGAAGCGCGGCACGCAATTCCGCATTTGGGCCAACCAACACTTGAAGGAGTTCATTGTGAAAGGTTTCGTACTTGACGATGAGCGCCTGAAGAACCCCGATGGTCGCCCCGACTACTTCGATGAGTTGCTTGAACGCATTCGCGACATTCGTGCCTCGGAGAAACGCTTCTACCAAAAACTGCGCGACCTGTTCGCCTTAAGCAGCGACTACGATTCCACTGACAAGGCAACACAGATGTTTTTTGCTGAAACGCAAAACAAGTTGCTTTATGCCGTTACCCACCAAACCGCTGCCGAAATCATCGTCAGCCGTGCTGATGCCTCGCAACCTAACATGGCACTTACATCGTGGAAAGGATCTGTGGTACGCAAACAGGACATCTACATCGCCAAGAATTATCTTCGTGCTGATGAGATAGACCTGCTCAACCGCCTGACGACATTGTTTCTTGAATCGGCAGAAATCCGTGTGAAGGAACGCCTCGACCTGACTCTCAACTATTGGCGGCAGAATGTGGACCATCTGCTGCAATTCCAAAACAAGGATGTGCTACGCAATGCCGGAAGCATCTCCAACAAAGAAATGGAAGCCCATGTGTTGGCCGTTTATGAACAGTTTGACCAACGCCGCAAACAAGCCGATGCACAACTTGCCGACCAAATGGATGACGAGGAACTGAAACAATTGGAACAGCAAATAGTGAACCGAAAATGAACAAAGGTAATACTCAAAATCGATCAGTTATGAAAACAACAATGAAATTATTGCTAATGTTGCTGGTAGTCGTTGGTGCGGTTACCTTGACATCGTGCAAGAAACTTCCTGATCAAGTTACCATCAGTGGTATTGTAACTGACAAAGACGGGCAACCTTTTGAGGGTGTTCGTATTGGTGTATTTGACGAACATTGGTTTAGCGGCTTGGGATACGCAGGTTTGGATTGGTACACTGATGAGAGTGGCTATTATAGAGTCGAATTTGAACCATACCGATGTAACGGTCAATATTGGATGACTTTCGAAATCACCAAGGATGATGGCGAGTATTATTACCGTTGCGACATAGATAAGTATAATGCCGAACAAGAAATCAATGTCGTTTTATTGAAAAAAGAGGAATAGAAACCTATGACTTTCATAGATGACATATTGAACTACGACAGCCTCTCGATAGTAGGCCTGCAGAAGAACACAGGGAAGACCGTGAGTCTGAACTATGTGCTCGACCACCTGCCTATTGATAGGAAGCGCATTGCCGTGACTTCAATTGGCATTGATGGAGAGACCACCGACCAAGTGACCCGGACGCAAAAGCCGGAGATCTATCTGCGCCAAGGCATGTATTTCGGCACGTCCGAGATGCATTACCGCCAAAAGCGTATCGTCTCGGAGCTGATCGATGTCAGCGATGAGAACACCTCACTGGGTCGTGTGGTGACGGCCAAAGCCCTGACAGGAGGCAAGATCCTCCTGTCGGGACCTTCGTCGGCCAGCGGACTGAAACGTTGGATGAAAGACATGCACCGTGTGGGCCTCGACCTCGTGATTATCGACGGGGCTTTGTCACGGTTGAGTTTGGCTTCGCCCGCCGTGAGCCAGAGCATGATTTTGGCCACGGGTGCGGCCTATTCCACCAACATGACCACCTTGGTCAACCAGACGGCCTTCATCGTGGAGCTGATCAACATCCCGCTCACCGATGAGGAACAACTGAAACTGCTCATGCCCATAGAGAAAGGCGTGTGGTTCGTGGACTCGGACGGTGCGTTGCATGAAATCAAGACGGTGTCGTCATTGTCGCAAGAGATCCACTTCGAGGGCATGGACGACTGCAAGACCTTGTATGTGGCGGGTGCGTTGGTGGACGGCTTCCTCGAAAAGGTGAGGAAGAACCCGAAACTGAAGACCTGCGAACTGGTGGTGCGCGACTTCACGAAGATCTTCGTGTCGCCCCAGCAGTATCGGCTGTTTTTGAAATTAGGCGGAAGAATCCGCGTACTGCAAAAGAGCAAGTTGATTGCGGTGACCGTCAACCCGACCTCGCCCTTGGGCGTGGTGCTCGACTCCGACACGCTTTGTGCCAAGTTGACGGAAGCCATCCACTTGCCGGTTTATGATTTGATGAAAGAATGCAATTGAGAGACCACATAGAATCGCCCTGCGGCCTGCGTTATGTGTTCGAGCAACTCGAACTGCAAGCGGGCTATACGCGCCGTTGGATGCTCGACATGCCGATGATGCGGACAGGGGAGGAGATTGCCCTGTCGTATGAGGTGCTGCGGCAGTTCGTGCGTTTCGTGGAGGAGGTCGATACACCTTATATTAATACGCTCCAGTTCCGCCTGCAGGGGCTGAAGGACATCCGCACGACCATCAAGAACCTCGGGCAGCAAGCTGTCTTGGACGACATAGAACTCTTCGAGGTGAAGCATCTGGCCATCCTGGCCGTCGATGTGGCGGAGCGGATGAAGGCCAATGGTATGGACAAGGCCATCGCCGTGCCCGACTTGAACGAGGTCATCACCATCCTTGACCCCGACGGGCTGAAGATGGCGACTTTCTATGTGTACGACTCCTATTGCCAAGAACTGCGTGACCTGCGTGCGCAAATGCGACAGAATCCTAATCGGCAAGAGGAACTCTTGGCCGAGTGCGCCGAGATTGAAGAAGGCGTGCGAAGGGATTTGAGCAAGCAGTTGGTTCCTTTTGCCAAGGCTTTGGAGGAAGCCCAAATCGCAATGGCGAAGATTGACATGAACCTAGCCAAAGCCTTGCAGATAAAACAGTTGGGACTTTGCTTCCCAACGATTTCAGTGGATGACATCAGCCGTTACGAGGCGATGTTCCATCCGCAGGTGAAAGACGCACTGGCGCAGCGCAAACGCGCGTTCCAGCCAGTGACCCTCACCTTCGGGCATAAACCCACCTTGATTACGGGTGCCAACATGGGTGGCAAAACCGTGGTATTGAAGACCTTGACGCTGTGCCAGTATCTGTTCCAATACGGGTTTGGCATTTCGGCCCAGAGCGCCGACATCGCCGTCAAGGACGAGATTTTCTTCTGCATCGGCGACGAGCAGTCCATTGAGAAGGGGCTGTCGTCGTTTGCCGCAGAGATGAAGAACATCGATGCCGTCATCAAGGCATCGCGCGAAAACAGAAAGATAGTGGCGTTGATTGACGAGCCGGCCCGCACCACCAATCCCACAGAGGGAACGGCTTTGGTGTCGGCCTTGGTGAAGGTGTTGAGGGGCGACAATGTGAGCCTTGTCATGACCACGCATTACGATATAGAGCCGACCGATGCCCGTTGCCTGCGCGTGAAGGGCTTCGAGAACGGCACGATGAACTACGAACTCGTTGAGGTGCAAGACGGCGAAGTGCCGCACGAGGCGCTGAATATCGCTGAGAGTTTGGGGATTGACAAGGAGTGGATTGAGACGGCGAGGGAGATTTTAAATATGCCGAATTCGACACAATTAAAAACCCCCTCGAATTCGAGGGGGTTAAATCCAAAGTGGTCAAATTCGACCACTTTGGGCAGGGGGTCGAATTCGACCCCCTCTAGAAAAGAGAAAGGAGAATCGGTATGACGCAGATACTTGTAAAAGATACGAAAATAAAGACCATCAAAGTCAATGGGATGGATTACATTTGCATTACCGATATTGCCAAACAAAGAAATCCAATCGAACCTAAAGATGTGGTTAAGAACTGGTTGCGCTCTAAAAATACCATTGAATACCTTGGGCTTTGGGAAATGTTGAACAACCCGAATTTTAGGGGGGTCGAATTCGACCCCCTGCTGAAGCAGGCAGGCAGTAATGCATTCACAATGAGCCCATCAAGATGGATTGAATTGACTAATGCAATCGGTTTGGTTAGCAAAAGTGGATCTTTGGCAGGCACTTATGCCCAAAGGGACATTGCTTTCAAATTCGCAAGTTGGGTTTCTGTGGAGTTTGAACTCTATTTGGTCAAGGAATTCCAACGCTTAAAAGAAGAAGAACAAAAGCAACTCGGTTGGTCGGTGAAGCGTGAGTTGGCGAAGATAAACTACCATATCCACACGGATGCTATAAAAGAGAATCTAGTCCCAGAAGAGATTGACCGTTATCATGCCTCTTTGATTTACGCCAACGAAGCCGATGTGCTGAATGTGGCCTTGTTTGGTGTGACGGCGAAGGAATGGCGCGATGCCAACCCCGACTTGAAGGGCAACATCCGCGACTATGCGAACATCAACCAACTGATTTGCCTCTCGAACATGGAAAACCTCAACGCGGTCTTTATTAATAAAGGTATGCCGCAACGCGACAGGCTGATTGAACTGAACAAAATCGCCATTCAGCAGATGAAGGTGCTGGAGGGCGTGGAAGAAAGGAGGATGCTGAAATGAGAAAACTCTTACTAATATTATTTGCAGGACTAGTAAGTTTACTTTCAAATGAACTAAAGGCACAGGAAGTCTTTCAGCCGTACAAAACCAATGCAGTTCCGTATCATGGTTACCTATTCCCAGTAATACCAGGAACAGAAGAATGGATAGAATTGGGAAGCTTTGAGGCTAGACTTGAATCTGTACAATTGCCTATAGACACTTTGGAAAGTATTTCAACTGCTCGATTGTTAGAGACTTGTATTTATTGTCCATTTTTCCAAGAAGTGACTGCATGGGCAACAGGATATCAACCCGAAGATTTAATCCGAACATTTGGAATTTATAGAGGATGGTTGAATTGTGCAGAAGAGTATTTCAATCGTCCAGATTGTTTAGCGGAACTCCTTTCTCTTTATTCATCCCGCGAAATCGACTTTGTGAATGAGATACCTGAAGGAGAGTTTCAGATGCGAGATCAAGGCCGTTATGCCAACGATTATGTGCTCATGGAGACAATGATGTATTATATGAGTCTCACTATGGATTTATCTCCTGATGAAAAAGCAGAGATGATTTCAATTTTACGGGAAAAGATGGTTCGTTGGGATTTATATGAAGTGTATTCTTCACATTGGGTTGTTTATAAACTCCTTGATTTGTTATCTACTGGAATTGATGAATTTGGTAATCCGTCAATCTATCCAAATCCAACAAATGGTCTGATTTATATTGATTATGAGATGACAAATGTTGAGATTTATAATATCGTTGGCCAGTTGGTGAAAGAAACAAAAGAAAATATGATTGACCTGTCGGAACAAGAAGCAGGCACTTATATATTAAAGGTGATTACCCCTTCGGGTGTTGTCACGAAACAGATTGTTAAGAATTAACGAACAATAAATCAATTATTTAAACAACATAAACGAAAAATATGGAAAGTAAATTAGGACTTGATTTTAAGAAAGTGGAGTATGCCAGGGGGCTGGCGAAGAACATCGCTGACGATGTGCAGGCCTTCTGCGAGCAATACACCACGGTGGCCGTGGAGCGCACCCTCGCCCGACTGATGGGCATCGACGGGGTGGACGAAAGCGATGTGCCGCTGCCCAATGTGGTGGTGGACGCCATCAAGGACAAGGGCGTGCTCGGCGAGGGCATCCTGTTCTTCATCGCCAACGCCATGATCCAGACGGGCCTGAAACCCCAAGAGATTGCTGAGAAGGTGGCCAAGGGCGAACTCGACCTCACCAAGGTGGTGACGCGCGACCAGAAACAGATTGCCGACACGCTGCAACCCGTCATCGACGAGAGCATGAGCCGCATCCGCACCCGCCGCGCCCGCCGCGAGCATTACCTCGAGACCATCGGAGAAGGCCCCAAACCTTACCTCTACATCATCGTGGCCACGGGTAACATCTACGAGGATGTGGTGCAGGCTCAGGCCGGTGCCCGTCAGGGAGCCGACGTCATCGCCGTGATCCGTACCACGGGTCAGAGCCTTTTGGACTATGTGCCTTATGGCGCTACCACCGAGGGCTTCGGCGGCACCTTCGCCACCCAAGAGAACTTCCGCATCATGCGTAAGGCCCTCGACGAAGTGGGCGAGGAGCAGGGCCGTTACATCCGCCTCTGCAACTACTGCTCGGGTCTCTGCATGCCTGAGATCGCCATCATGGGCGCTTTCGAAGGCCTCGATGTCATGCTGAACGACGCCCTCTACGGCATCCTGTTCCGCGACATCAACATGCAGCGTACCCTCATCGACCAATACATGAGCCGTATTATCAACGGCTTCGCAGGCGTCATCATCAATACCGGTGAAGATAACTATCTGACTACCGCCGACGCCGTGGAAGCCGCACATACGGTTCTGGCCTCTGACCTCATCAACGAGCAGTTGGCCAAGATCGCCGGTCTGCCCGAAGAGCAGATGGGTCTGGGTCACGCCTTCGAGATGGACCCGATGCTGGAGAACGGCTTCCTCCTGGAACTCGCTCAGGCACAGATGACCCGCGAGATCTTCCCCAAGGCTACACTGAAATACATGCCGCCCACCAAGTTCATGACGGGCAACATCTTCCGTGGCCACATCCAGGATGCCCTGTTCAACATGATCGGCATCTGGACGCACCAAGGCATCCAACTGTTGGGTATGCCCACCGAGGCCATCCACACCCCGTTCATGAGCGACCGTTACCTCTCCATCGAGAACGCCAAATACATCTTTAACAACATGAAGAGCATCGGCGAAGAGATGGAGTTCAGGGAAGGCGGTATCTGCCGCAAACGCGCCCACGAAGTGCTCGACAACACCATCAAGCTGCTTGAGGAACTCGTCAAGGAAGGCCTGTTCACCGCTTTGGAGAAAGGTATCTTCGGCGACGTGAAACGTCCGAAGAACGGTGGTAAGGGCCTGGCCGGCGTGACACTGAAAGCCGAAAACTACTTCAACCCGTTCGTGGAACTGATGAAGGGCAAAAGATAAGAATCTTAAATTTAAATCTTTAAATATTAAATCTTTAAATCTAAGAATTATGAGTGAAGGTTTGTATTCAATGGAGGCTAAGGATTACGACAAAACCCTAGACCTCACCAAGATAAAGCCCTATGGCGACACCATGAACGACGGCAAGGTGCAGATGAGTTTCACGCTGCCCGTGCCTTGCGGCGCCGAAGCCGTAGAAGCAGCCAAGCTGCTGATGAAGAAGATGGGACTCGAGAACCCCAGCGTAGTATATTACAAGGAGTTGACGCCCGGCTTCACCTTCTTTAACTGCTACGGCAGCTGCACCCACACCGTCGATTATTCGACCATCTACGTGCCGAAGGTGGAATCCACCACGATGGACATGTACGAGACCGACAAGTACATCAAGGAGAACATCGGCCGCAAGATTGTCATCGTCGGCGCCTCGACGGGTACCGACGCCCATACCGTGGGTATCGATGCCATCATGAACATGAAGGGCTATGCCGGCCACTACGGACTGGAGCGTTACGAGATGATCGAGGCCTATAACCTCGGATCGCAGGTGCCCAACGAGGAGTTCATCGCCAAGGGTGTCGAACTTCACGCCGATGCCTTGCTCGTCTCGCAAACTGTGACCCAGAAGGACGTCCACATCCACAACATGACCAACTTCATCGAGTTGATGGAGGCTGAAGGCCTGCGCGACAAGATGATCTGCTGCTGTGGCGGTGCCCGTATCACCCACGAACTGGCCAAGGAACTCGGTTTCGACGCTGGCTTCGGCATGAACACCTACGCCGACGATGTGGCTTCGTTTGTGGTTCAAGAAATGGTTAAGAGAGGTATGAAATAAAGACGGCCCTTCGACAAGCTCAGGGACCTTTGCTCTTACTGAAGTTAAGGGTGCCTGAGCCTGTTCGGAGGCCCCGACTCAAAGCATAATCAACAATTAAACAATAATCAATAAACAATTAAACATTTCACACAATGGAAAAAAATGAAATGAGAGAAGTGATCGCCAAGCGTGCTGCCAAGGAACTGCACGACGGCGATGTTGTCAATCTGGGTATTGGCATTCCGACTTTGATCCCCAACTACCTTCCTGAAGGCGTGACCGTGACTCTTCAAACCGAGAACGGTGCCATGGGCATGGGCCCGACCCCCGAAGAAGGCAAGGAAGACAAGAACCTCATCAACGCTGGCGGTGGCGCCATCACGCTGCTGCCCGGCGCCTGCACCTTCGACTCGGCCACTTCGTTCGCCATCATCCGTGGCGGCCATGTGAACGTGTCGTTCCTCGGTGCCTTGCAAGTGGATGAGAAGGGCAACCTCGCCAACTGGATCATCCCTGGCAAGATGGCTCCCGGTATGGGCGGCGCCATGGACCTCGTGGTCGGTGCCAAGCGCGTGATCCTCACCATGGAACACACCCAGAAGGGTGCTCCCAAGATCTTGAAGGAGTGCACGCTGCCTCTGACCGCTGCCGGACAGGTGAACATGATTATCACCGAGATGGGTGTCATGGACATCACGCCTGAAGGCATCGTGGTGCGCGAGATCCACCCCGAGTTCACCTTCGAGCAGATGCAAGCGGCCACCGAGGCCAAGCTCATCCTTGACCCCAACTGCAAACCGATGGACATCTAAAAACCTACGACCATGGAATACAGCTTTTTAAAGATCGAGAGCAAAGACGGAATCTGCATCATGAAGGTGTCGGCTCCCAAATCTTTGAATGCTCTCAATTCCACGATCTTGAAGGAAATTGACAATTTCGTTGCCAACCTTGACATCAACGACGTCCGCGTGCTGATCATCACCGGTGACGGCGAGAAGGCCTTTGTGGCTGGCGCCGACATCGCCGAGATGGCCAACCTCAACGAGCAGCAGGGCTATGAGTTCAGCAAGCTCGGTGCCTTGGCATTCCGCCGCATCGAAACCCTGGAGATTCCTGTGATCGCCGCAGTGAACGGCTTCTGCCTGGGCGGCGGCTGCGAGCTGGCTATGGCCTGCGACATCCGCATCGCCTCCAACAAGGCCAAGTTCGGTCAACCCGAGGTGGGACTGGGCATCACGCCTGGCTTCTCGGGAACCTACCGTCTGGCCAAACTCGTTGGACAAGGCTATGCCAAGGAGATGATCTTCACGGGCAAGGTGATCAAGGCTGACGAGGCCTTGCGCATCGGCTTGGTGAACGCCGTCTATGAGCCGGAAGAGCTGATGGCCAAAGCCATGGAGATGGCCCAGACCATCAAGGAGAAGGCGCCGCTGGCCCTCCAGTATGCCAAGGAATGCATCAACGAAAGTTACGACCTCTATGCCGACGGTGCCATCGAGCTGGAAAACAAAGACTTCGGTCGCTGTTTCGCCACCGAGGACCAGAAAGAAGGCATGGCGGCGTTCTTGGAGAAACGAAAACCCAATTTTGTAGGGAAATAATCTTTAAATCTTGAATTTTAAATCTTTAAATCTATAAAACATGAAAATCTGTGTTATCGGAACCGGCACCATGGCTAAAGGTATCGTGAAGGCATTCGCCGCCAAGATGCCCGTCGTCATGAAGAGCCGCACCCAAGCCAGCCTCGACAAGGCCATGGCTTCCATCGCAAAAGGTTACGGTAAGCTGGTGGAGAAAGGCAAGATGACCCAAGAGGCCGTCGATGCCCTGCTCGCCAACATCACCACCACCACCGACTATGCTACCTTCGCCGATGCCGACCTCGTCATCGAGGCCGCCGTCGAAGAGATGCAGCTGAAGAAAGACGTCTTCATGGAGCTTGACAAGATCTGCAAGCCCGAGACCGTCTTCGCTACCAACTCATCATCATTGTCCATCACCGAGATCGCTGCCTGCACCAGCCGTCCTGCCCAATTCATCGGCATGCACTTCTTCAACCCGGCCGACCGTATGGCCTTGGTGGAAGTCATCAAGGGACAGCTCACCAGCGACGAGGTGACCAAGTGCATCGTTGACCTCGCCACCTCCATCGGCAAGCAGCCCGTCGAGGTGAAGGAAGCCCCCGGCTTCGTCGTCAACCGTATCCTCATCCCGATGATCAACGAGGCAGTCGGCATCCTCGCCGACGGCATTGCCAGCGCTGAAGACATCGACAAGTGCATGATGCTGGGCGCCAACCACCCGATGGGTCCCCTCGCTTTGGCCGACCTCATTGGCAACGACGTCAACCTCGCCATCATGGAAGTGCTTTACAAAGAGTTTGGCGATCCCAAGTACCGTCCGCATCCCTTGCTGAGAAAGATGGTCCGCGCCGGCTTGCTTGGTCGTAAAACTGGAGAAGGATTCTATAAATATTAAAATATATGGACTTTAGTTATTCAAAGACAGAACAGTTGTTCCTGCAGATGATCAGATCGTTTGCGGAGAACGAAGTAAAGCCTTTGGCCGCCGAAGTCGATGAACAGGAGCGCTTCCCGATGGAGACTGTCCAGAAGATGGGCAAGCTCGGCATCATGGGTATCCCGATTCCGAAGCAGTACGGTGGACAGGGCGGTACCGTCCAGATGTATATCATGGCGGTCGAAGAGCTCTCGAGAGTGTGCGCCACCACCGGCGTCATCGTCTCGGCCCACACCTCGCTGTGCATGGCTCCCATCCTGGAGAACGGCACCGAGGAACAGAAAATGAAATACCTGCCCAAGCTGGCCTCTGGTGAATGGATTGGCGCTTTTGGTCTGACCGAGCCCAATGCCGGCACCGATGCCGCCATGCAGCAGACCACCGCCGTCGATGCAGGTGACAAGTGGATCCTCAACGGAACCAAGATCTTCATCACCAACGCCTCCTATGCCAACTTGTTCATCGTCATGGCCATGACCGACAAGTCGAAGGGCACCAAGGGCATCTCCGCCTTCATCGTGGAGAAGGGCATGAAGGGCTTCAGCATCGGCAAGAAGGAGCTCAAGATGGGTATCCGCGGCAGCGCTACCTGCGAGCTGATCTTCGAAAACTGCGAAGTGCCGAAGGAAAACCTCCTCGGACCTCTTGGCAAGGGCTTCACCATTGCCATGAAGACCTTGGACGGTGGTCGTATCGGTATCGCCTCCCAAGCCCTGGGTATCGCCCAAGGCGCTATGGATGAGACCGTTAAATACACCAAGGAACGCAAGCAGTTTGGCAAGGCCATCGCTCAGTTCCAGAACACCCAGTTCCAGATGGCCGACCTCAAGACCAAAGTCGAAGCTGCCCGTCTGCTCGTCAGAAGCGCCGCTTGGAAGAAAGACATGGGGCTGCCTTATTCACCTGACGCCGCCATGGCTAAGTTGTTTGCAGCCGAGACTGCTATGGAAGTGACGACCAAGGCTGTCCAGTTCCATGGTGGCTACGGCTATACTCGTGAATATCCTGTGGAACGTATGATGCGTGACGCCAAGATCACAGAGATCTACGAAGGTACCTCAGAAGTGCAGCGTATGGTTATCGCTGGTCAGTTGTTCAAGAAATAATAGGAGGGAAGCAGTATGAATATTATCGTTTGTATCAAACAAGTTCCGGATACCACTGAAATCAAGATCGATCCGGTAAAGGGCACCTTGATCCGCGACGGTGTTCCGAGCATCATGAACCCTGACGACAAGGGCGGTCTCGAGCTGGCCCTCCGTCTGAAGGACCAATTCGGTGCCAACGTCACCGTGGTCTCCATGGGTCCTCCGCAAGCCGACGTCATCATGCGCGAAGCCTTCGCCATGGGCGCCGACCGTGCCATCCTTCTCTCTGACCGTAAGTTCGCCGGCTCCGACACCTTGGCTACTTCCTACGCCATCGCTGGTCTCTGCCGTACGTTGGATTACGACATCATCATCGCCGGCCGTCAGGCTATCGATGGTGACACCGCTCAGGTAGGCCCTGAGATGGCCGAACACCTCGGTCTGCCTCAGATCACCTACGTTTGCGACGCTAAGCTGATGCCCAACGGCAACCTGCAGGTTCACAAAGAGAATGAGGACAGCGTCCAGGTTCTCGAAGTGGAAGGCAAGTGCCTGCTTACCGTGTTGGCTTCGGCATTTGAGCCACGTTACATGACCGTCAGCGGCATCGTCGAGGCTTACAACCGCGAGGTTGAGGTCTGGGGTGCCGACAAGATCGACTACGACGAGACGAAACTCGGACTGAGCGGTTCTCCCACCAAGGTGTTCCAGAGCTTCCCGAAGGCCATGAAGGCCCCGGGCGAGGTCCACGAGGTGAGCGAAGAAGAAGCCGTTGAGCTGATCGTCAACAAACTGAAAGAAAAACACATCATCTAAAAGTTACAGCCATGGAATTGAAAGATTATAAGAACGTATTCGTTTTCGCAGAACAACGTGAAGGTAACATCCAATCCGTTGCTTTCGAACTTTTAGGTAAGGCCCGTGACCTGGCCGACGCCCTCGGCGAGAAGGTCGTGGCCATGTTGCTCGGCTGCGGTGTGAAAGACCAAGCCCAGAAGCTCATCGAATTCGGTGCTGACGAGGTCATCGTCGCCGACGTCCCCGAGCTGAAGGACTATCTCTCCGAGCAGTACTCACAGGTCGTTGACCAGATCATCAAGGAACGTCATCCCAACATCGTGCTGTACGGTGCCACCACCATCGGCCGCGACATGGCTCCGCGTATCGCTGCCCGTCTGAAGACCGGTCTGACCGCCGACTGCACCAAGCTCGAAGTCGTTGCCGACGAGAAGAGCAACGGCGAGCTGCAGTTCCGCATGACCCGTCCTGCTTTCGGTGGCAACCTGATGGCTACCATTATCTGCCCGAACACCCGTCCGCAGATGTCCACCGTGCGTCCTGGCGTGATGCAGAAGCGTCAACGCGAGGAAGGCCGTCAAGGCGTGGTCACCATGTTCACTCCTCAGTTCGATACCACCAAGTTCAAGGTGAAGCTGGTGGAGACCATCAAGGAAGACAAGACCGTGGTCGATATCGCCGATGCCAAGATCTTGGTGTCTGGTGGCCGTGGCGTTCAGAACAAGGAAGGCTTCGACAAGCTGCAGGCCTTGGCCGACGTCATCGGTGGCGTGGTCTCATCGAGCCGTGCCATGGTGGATAATGGCGTGATGCCTCACGACCGTCAGGTGGGACAGACCGGTAAGACCGTTCGCCCGAACCTCTACATGGCCTGTGGTATCAGCGGCGCCATCCAGCACTTGGCTGGTATGGAAGAGTCCGACTTCATCATCGCCATCAACAAGGATAAGTTCGCCCCCATCTTCAGCGTCGCCGACCTCGGCATCGTGGGTGATCTGCACAAGATCGTCCCGATGTTGACGGAACGCCTGAAGAAGGAAGTGGAGAAGTAATCCGAATCACAACTTCTGTTATAAGAGACAGCCCCTTGGTGGGGCTGTCTCTGCTTTTTTCCCTATCTTTGCCAGCAAATAACCCAATATGAAAAACAAGATCCTTTTCGTTTGTCACGGCAACATCTGTCGCAGTCCGATGGCGGAGTTTGTGATGAAGCATTTGGTGGAGGAGAAGGGACTTCAAGACCAATTCGAGATTGTTTCAGCGGCGACTTCTACCGAGGAGATCGGCAACCCCGTGTATCCACCGGCGCGACGAAAGCTGGCAGAACACGGCATCGGTTGTCAAGGAAAGACGGCCCGGCAGATGACCCTCGACGATTACCGCCATTATGACCAGGTCATCGTGATGGACCGCAACAATGTCCGCAACCTGCACCGTCTCTTGGGTGGCGATCCCGACCAGAAGATTCGCCTTTTGATGGATTATACCGATCGCCCTGGACAGGTGGCCGATCCTTGGTACACCGGTGATTTCGAGGCCACATGGCAGGATGTCTTGGAAGGCTGCGAAGGATTGTTGAAATCTATGATAAAAGGATTACCCAAATAAACGACGTCATGACCGATACCCCTAAAACTTTAGACCTTGCCTACGAAGCTGGCTCCATCCTGTTGGAAAACGGTGCCGAGATCTCCCGTGTGGAGGAGACCATGCGGCGCATCGCCGGCCATTACGGTGTGGAAGACGAGAGTTTCTTCGTACTCAGCAACGGCATCATGGCCACGGGCAAGGACTACGCCCGTTCCAAGTTCATCCCCATAAAGGGCGCAAGCCTCGACAAGGTGGTGGCCGTCAACCAGCTGTCACGAGAAGTGGAGCAGGGGCGCTACACCTTGGAGCAGCTGGATCAACAGCTGCAAGCCATCCGTACCATGAAGGCCAAACCCGCCTGGGAGCAGATCCTGGCTTCCGCCATGGGCAGTGCTGCCTTCTGTATCATCTTTGGAGGCGGTTTCATGGACTGTGTGGCCTCGTTCATTGCAGGACTGGTGTTGTGGGTGTTCATGCTTTTTGTGGGCTCCAGAAGGCTTTCGCGCATCGTGGGCAACGCTACGGGCGGACTGCTGGCCACCTTGCTCTGCATCGGGATGTACCGACTCGGTCTCGGCAACCATTTGAGCAACATGATCATCGGCGCCATCATCCCGTTGATTCCCGGTGTGCCTTTCACCAACGGCATCCGCGACATGGCCAACGAAGACTACATCGCCGGTGTCACACGGCTCTTGGATGCCTTGTTGACCTTCTTCTGCATCGCCTTGGGTGTGGCTTTGGCCTTTATGTTCGACGGCAATGTGTTCGGGTCGATGCCCGTGTTGGAAGGACTCACCGCCGATCCGCAGACGGCCGGCTTTGCCATCCAGCTCATCGCCGCCTTCGTGGGCACCGTGTCGTTTGCCGCCCTCTTTGGTGTGCCGCGCAAGTATTATTTCGACGCCGGTTTCTGTGGCACGGTGGGATGGCTGCTCTATCTCGTGTTGAGCCGTTACACGGCCATGTCGTCTGTCGAGGTCATCTTTTGCGCCACCGCTTTGGTCACGTTGACCGCGCTGTTTCAGTCGATCGGGAGGAAGTGTCCCATCACGGTGTTCCTCATCTGCGGCATCTTCCCCTTGGTGCCCGGTGCGGGCATCTTCTGGACGAGTTACAACATCGTCTCCAATCAGCTCCCCGAGGCCCTTCACACCGGTTTTGCCGCTCTCAAGGCCACCGTCGCCATCGCTTTCGGCATTTTGGCCATTATGGAGATCAACAGCGGAAACCGGATAGGGAAGTGGTTCGCTCGTCGGCGCTCATAGTAGCTTTTTCATCTCTTCTTCGTTAGGAAGCAGCTCCATTAGCTTTTTCTGACGGGTCTGATAGGTAGCGACGCCCATTGGTCGTTGATAGTCTTGAAGGACGTATTCCACAAAGGTCTTGTCTGCGTCTTTACATAGGATGATGCCAACGGGAGGATTCTCACCTTCAATCCTTTCGTCGTCATCCAGGACGTGGAGGTAATGGGATAGTTGGCCCAGATAGCTGGGCTTAAAGGTTCCTTTCTTCAGTTCTACCACCACCAGTGATCGTAGGATTCGGTTAAAGAAGAGCAGATCCACCCAATGGTCGTGACCCAATTTGTCAAAATGGACCTGGCTTCCAATAAATGAGAAGCCTTTCCCAAAGGTCATGATGAAGTTGCGGATGTTGTGGACGATTTCATTTTCAATGACTCGTTCGTCGATGTCTTCTTCGCGTTGGCCCAGTTGCTCAGTGTTAATATAGTCCAAAAGGTAAGAATCCTTAAACATTTGAATTGCCCGGAAAGCTTGTTTGTAATCAGGCATGGTGTTCAAAAAGTTGTTGGTCATCTTGCCTTGATTATGGTAGGCGTCTTCAGAGATTGCTCGTTCTAATGCTTCGTGACTTAACTGCAAATCCGCACAGAGTTGGATGTAGTATTTGCGCTCTGTGAAGGTTTTTGTTTTCGACAAAATCATAACGTGATGAGAGAAACCGATGCTGAAAAAAGCTGCAATAGGAATGTCAACGAGAGCATTTGGTACCAAGACGTTCTCGATTTCTCCAAATTTGGCAGATGCGTCTGCCAAATTTGTGTCAAGGAGATTCCACTGTTCATAAAACATTCTCATATTTCGCAAGTTACGAGATGAAAAACCTCTGAGTCCAGGCATTTCGGATGATAATTGCCTACTGATGGTCTCAATGGCGTCCTTGCCCCAGAATCCTGATCGGGAGTTCTGAGAAATGTATCGCCCAATACCGAAGTATAGGGCCAATTGTTCCTGATTTACGCTGGCCAAGGCTTTTGCCTGGCTTTGTAGGATGGCCGTCTTAATCTGTTTGACGGCGTCATTGTACTGTGGGGTTAGTTTTTCTTTCATAGGTGATCTGTTTTTGTTTCGCCTATAGGTAGCAGAACAAGGCCTGATGTTTCACTTCGTGTACAACTTTTTTTCATGGGTTTTTCTTTGTCCTTTCCGCCCCTTGCGGGATCCGGTCTTTTACTGTATCTTTGCGACCCAATCAATTATGACCATGGAATCGAACACTTCAAGCTTCAGTCTCCCGACGCTGTGGGAGAAGATCAAACGCAACGCCAGGCGACTGGGTCGCGGCACCACCAAGATGGTGTTGTTGATGTATTACGTGCTCAAGAGCAAGGACACCCCGACGTCCGCCAAGGTGATCGTATATGGGGCCTTGGCCTATCTTGTCCTACCCATCAACCTGATCTCGGTCAGGCGTTTCCGTTTTCTGGGACTGGCCGACGAGGCCTTGGCCATCGCCATCGCCTACAAGAAGATCAGTCAGCATGTCACTCCCGAGATGGAGCAGGAGGCCGAGGCGACGCTCGACAAGTGGTTTTCCAGGTAACAACTACGAAGACCATGGCGACCCTCAACGTTTACGAACAGTATTTTGCCGCTGAGATGACGTTCAACGGCGTGCCACGTCATGCCGCCTTGGTGATGCTCATCGCCGACTCCGATGCCGGCCAGATCCGTTATGAGGCGGCGGTGACCTTCTTTCCCCATAATGACGACGAGGACTATGCCGTCTCCTACGACGCCTATTTTAGCAAGGTGCTCTATGAAGCCAAGGGGCGCCGTTCCAAGAAACGCGAGCAGGCCTTGTTGGAGGAATTCCGCGAAGCCATCGATGCCCTAGCCCACGAAGCCGGTGGCGAGGTGTATTGGGACCGCCCGTTACGCGAGGCGAGGAGGGAGTAAGCAATCGTCATGGCATATTTCAGTAGATAAGAAAAGTTTACGAAAATGTTGCAGATTTAGAAATTTGTTGTATCTTTGCAACAGTTGGTCGCGGACACGGAGAGAAAAACCAGTGGACTATCAAGACGTAAGGGGCGAGTTTCGGCACGTTCCCCCCGCGATAACACAGTTTAAAACCCCTCTATTCGGAGGGGTTTTCTGGTTTTCGTTTTCGAAGAGATTTGAATGCCGGACTTTTACGGATGAGCCCATTTGATTATTACCCAAAAACCTCCTTTATCTGGGCCGACGCGACGAAGATACTTGCCGCGCAAGGCCTCAATGTTGCGTGATATGACGGACGGGTGAACTCCTATTTCTTTCGCCAATTCGGCTTTTGAGATATAGGGATCATCTTTGATCAAGCGTAAAATCGCCGCACGAACCTCAGTTAGGGTCACTTCCTTTTCTGTTCGGTTTCTGTTCGGTTTCTGTTCGGTTTTTGGTTACTTTTATAGTTACTTTTTCTGTTCGGTCATCTATTATCATTTCCCAAAAGCCACTTTTATTGGAACCGACACGGCGGAGATATTTGCCGCGCATCGCTTCAATGTTGCGCCAAATGGAAATCTCTCGAATACCAATAGCTTCGGCCAGTTCTCTCTTTGTGATATGGGGGTTGTCGATCATTAAAGTTAGTATGGCAATTCGATTTTTTGACAACTTGTCGCCATTAAAAGAAGCCCTTTCTATCAACTTTTCTATCAACCCTTGATGGATCTCTGTCGGCTGCTCGTTTTCTGTTCGATTTACAGTTACTTTTGCACCTGCATTTACAGTTACTTTTTCTGTTCGGTTTTCTGTTACTTTTTTGCTGGTTTCTGCTACTTTTATACCTGCATTTTCTGCTACCTTTTCTGCTATCGCATTCGATCTCGGCACCGTAATCTTCAAGATGAAATCATCCAAGTGGAACGACAGGGGAGCAGTCCCATTTGCTTCCAATTCCCGAGACATTCTGTCAACGCCTTCGCCAAATTCCTTGACGTATTTATAAGTTTTCAGAAAAGCGGCAATCTTAGGGTCTGCATTGGCAAATGCCACAACGGGGATGGCCAAGGCTTTCGGAGAAATCTGGATGCTTTTACAGTCGAAAGTTTGGCCCTCTTCTCGGATTACAATCTCTTCGATGGTCATTTTACTGCAAAGGTTTAACAAATTCGTCCGCAAAGATACTAAATATCAACGAATATGTATTAATAATAATCATAAATATGATTAATTAATATAACGTATTGAGAAAGATTGCGAAAAAGTGTTGAATAAAAAGGTAAAAATCTAGTATCTTTGAAGATTGTTTTAACGAGATACAAATGAACCTCTATGAGGTGCATCTTGAATATGTTTCCCATGAAAAAGGGCATATAGCTTTATAATGACAAAAAAGAAATACAAATGGCAAAGACAAACACAGCCGACATAGGCTTTGAAGACAAGATATGGAAAGCTGCCGACCTGTTGCGCGGCTCCATCGACGCGGCAGAGTATAAAAACGTGGTGCTCGGCCTCATCTTCTTGAAATATATCTCCGACTGTTTCGACGTAAAGCACCAACAGCTGGTCGATGAAGGCGACGGCTTCGAGGAGGATAAGGACGAATACGTGTCCGAAAACATCTTCTATGTGCCCGCCGATGCCCGCTGGAGCGTCATCGCCGATGCGGCACACACCCCAGAGATTGGCAAGGTCATTGACAACGCCATGATGGAGATCGAGAAAGAGAACGACCGTCTCAAAGGCATCCTGCCTAAAAACTTCGCCCGTCCGGAATTGGACAAACGCCGCTTAGGTGATGTGGTCGATCTCTTCACCAACACCATCGAGCTGGGCAAACAGGAAGAGAACAAAGACCTTCTGGGCCGCACCTACGAATACTGCCTTTCCAAGTTTGCCTCGCTCGAAGGCAAGAACGCAGGCGAATTCTACACGCCCAGCTGCATCGTCCGCACCATCGTGGCCGTGCTGCAGCCTTACAAAGGCCGCTGCTACGATCCCGCCATGGGCAGCGGCGGCATGTTCGTCCAGAGTGCCGATTTCGTGCGACATCATCAAGGCGACATCAAGAACCTCAGTATCTTCGGTCAGGAAATCAACGCCAACACCCGCAAGATGGCCATGATGAACCTCGCCATCCGTGGCATCGAGGCCGACCTGGGCGACCGCAACGCCGACACCTTCTTCGACGACCGTCACCCCACGCTGAAAGCCGACTTCGTGATGGCCAATCCGCCCTTCAACATGAGCGACTGGGGCGCAGACAAGCTGCAGGAAGATGTCCGCTGGAAATACGGCATCCCGCCTGCAGGCAACGCCAACTTCGCTTGGCTGGAGCACATGATCAGCCACCTGTCGCCCTCAGGCCGTATCGGCATGGTGCTGGCCAACGGCTCGCTAAGCAGCCAGAGCGGAGGCGAAGGCGAAATCCGTAAGAACATCCTGCAGGCCGACCTTGTGGAAGGCATCGTGGCCCTACCCAGCCAGTTGTTTTATAGCACTGGCATTCCCGTATGTCTGTGGTTCCTCAACCGTCAGAAAGCACAACCGGGCAAAGTCGTTTTCATCGATGCCCGCAACATGGGCACCATGGTCACTCGCAAGCTACGTGAACTGACCGACGATGACATCAACCGCATTGCCCAGACCTTCACCGACTACCGCAACGGCACCCTCCAAGACGAAAAAGGCTACTGCGCTGTGAAGACACTCGAAGAGATAGGTGCACAAGACTTCATTCTCACTCCTGGCCGCTATGTTGGCATCGCTGAGCAGGAAGACGACGGAGAACCGTTCGAGGAAAAGATGGAACGACTCACAACCGAACTCCATGACCTGTTTGAGCAAAGCCACCAGCTGGAGGATGAAATCCGCAAGCAGCTGGGCAATATAGGCTTCACTGTATAAGAATATAATCAGCGGTCTTCGTTATAGGATGTTTAACAACCTAAATACGAAGAACCCATGAAAGAAAAATTGATCGTAGAAATCAGCAACGCCATGGCCGAGGCTTTGAATGTCGAACAAATGGCATTGCTGAATGGCGTACTGCTGCGTGTCGTCGGCAAGTACAACATCACTGCTGACGAAGAAACCCAGCAGGCCACCGACGAAACCAACGAAAGCCTTATGCATTCCTTCCTCTCGGCCAAACAGGTCGAAGGCTGCAGCGGCCCCACCGTCCGCTATTATGGAAATACCATTCAGCAGCTCTACAAGACCATGCCCAAGCGCGTGACCGACTACACCACCGAAGACATCCGCGCCTATCTCGCCGTGTTCCAGCGCAAGCGTAAGGCCAGTCGCGTCACGGTCGACAACGTCCGCCGCATCTTCTCATCCTTCTTCGCTTGGCTCGAAGAAGAGGACTACATCATCAAAAGCCCTGTGCGCCGTATCCATAAGGTGAAGACAGGTGCACAAGTCAAAGAAGTTTTGACGGATGAGTCCTTGGAGAACCTGCGCGACACCTGTGTCCATCCCCGCGACCTCGCCATGATTGACCTTCTGGCTTCCACGGGTATGCGCGTCGGCGAGTTGGTCAAGCTCAACCGCGAGGATGTCAACTTCAACGAGCGCGAATGCATCGTTTTCGGCAAAGGAAACAAGGAACGCATCGTCTATTTCAATGCCCGCGCCAAGATACATCTGCAGGAGTACCTCAACAGCCGCCGCGACAAAAACAAGGCTCTGTTCGTCTCATTGGCCAAGCCGCATCGTCGGCTGCAAATCTCGGGCGTGGAGGTGCGCTTGCGCAAGATTGGCAAGGAAGCCAAGGTGCCAAGGGTGCATCCCCACAAGTTCCGCAGAACATTGGCCACCATGGCCATCGACAAAGGCATGCCCGTCGAGCAAGTCCAGAAGCTCCTCGGTCATGTCAAAATCGACACCACTATGCACTATGCCATGGTTAACCAGAACAACGTGAAACTGTCTCATCGGCGTTTTTTGAGTTGAATGGGCAAAAACCAATGAAAAAAGAGTATTTTTGCCTCCAAATAGACGAGTAAATTCTCATTTATGGAAGAGTGGAAAAAATATAAATTGGGTGATGTAGTCAATGTTTTAGACTATAAAAGAGTTCCTTTATCTTCAAAGGAGAGAAGTCTTCGTCAAGGTATTTATCCATATTATGGTGCTCAGGGTATTATCGATTATGTAAATGATTACATCTTTGATGGGACGTATTTGTTAATTGCGGAAGATGGAGAGAATCTGAAATCCAAAAAACAAAATATTGCCCAACTTGCTACAGGTAAGTATTGGGTGAATAATCATGCTCATATAGCCGAGAGTAATGGGAAAAGTGATATTCGTTTTATATACTATCTCTTGAATATAATGGATGTGTCAGGTTATATTACTGGCTCGGCACAGCCTAAGCTAAACCAAGCAAATCTACTATCCATTTCTATTAAGCTGCCTTCACTTCAAATTCAAAAGAGCATTGCTAATTTTTTGTCAGTTTTTGACAATAAAATCGAAGTCAATCGTCGGATAAATGATAATTTCGCTTTTTCGTTACTCATATTGACTTGTTTCATTCTGTGGATATTGAAGCTAAGAAATGATAATTTAGAAAAGCAAGCCCAAGCCTTATTCAAGTCATGGTTAGTTGATTTTGAGCCTTTTAAGGATGGCGAATTTGTGGAGAGCGAAATGGGGATGATCCCCAAAGGCTGGAAAGTAGGAAACCTATTTGATATTGCAGAAGTTCTTGATAAATACAGAAAACCTTTGTCTGGCCAAGAAAGATACTTGATGGATAAAATCTATCCATATTATGGTGCCACATCGTGCATGGATTATGTAGATGATTATCTGTTTGATGGAATCTATACGCTAATTGGCGAAGATGGAAGCGTGGTAAAAGAGGACGGATTGCCCTATATGCAATATGTATGGGGTAAACTATGGGTAAATAATCATGCTCATATTCTACAAGGCAAAAACGGTTTTAGTACAGAAATGCTTCATGTTATGTTATCCACAACAAACATCCGCCATCTTGTTACTGGTGCTGTTCAAGCAAAGTTGAGTCAAGCAAATATGCAGAAAATCCTTGTAGCAATACCATCAACTAATATTTTGGATGAGATAAGACCTAAGTTTGATAAGCTTTATCAATTGATTAGGAAAAATGAAGACGAATCCCACCGCCTTTCACAGCTCCGCGATACGCTTCTTCCAAGAATGATGTCTGGCAAACTAAAAATCAATGATTTAACTATGTAAATTCTCATTTATGGAAGAGTGGAAAAAATATAAATTGGGTGATATCCTGACAATAAAATATGGAAAAGACCATAAGCAATTAGCTGATGGTAAAATTCCAATTTATGGCAGTGGAGGAATAATGCGTTACGGTGATCGATATTTGTCCGAAGGTCCTTCCATTCTTATTCCAAGAAAGGGTAGTTTGAATAATATAATGTTTACAAGTAAGCCATTCTGGACTGTGGACACGATGTTTTGGACAATTATCGACCAAGAAATTGCAAACCCTCTCTTTGTTTACTACTTAATTTTTAAGAAAGATTTTTCAAGCCTTAATGTTGGCACTGCTGTTCCTAGTCTAACGGTTCCAGTTATTGAAGATATAGATATTTCATTACCCTCCAGAAAGACCCAAGATAATATAGTCATAATTTTAAAATCTTTTGATGACAAAATCGAGTGCAATAGACAAATAAATGATAATTTCGCTTTTTCGTTACTCATATTGACTTGTTTCATTCTGTGGATATTGAAGCTAAGAAATGATAATTTAGAGCAGCAAGCCCAAGCCTTATTCAAGTCATGGTTTGTTGATTTTGAGCCTTTTAAGGATGGCGAGTTTGTGGAGAGTGAAATGGGGATGATACCGAAAGGATGGACAGTGAGAGAATTGGATGAAATAATTGAAATATCTAAGCAATCTATAAATCCAAATAAAAGTCCTGAGATTTTGTTCACTCATTATAGTATACCAGCTTATGATAGAGAGAAACAACCTGATACGCAGTTAGGAAAAGAGATTTTGAGCAATAAGTTTGTAGTGCGAGATAATATGACTTTGTTTTCAAAGTTAAATCCAAGAATAAAAAGGATTTGGTATGTGGGTGATATTCTTGAAAATTCAATTTGTTCTACAGAATTTGTTCCTTTTTTGGCAAAAGATAGTGCATTGTCTGTTTTTGTTTTTAGTTTAGTATCAAGCCAAGGTTTCTATGATTATATATTGTCAATGGTAAACGGTGCAACGGGTAGTCATCAGAGATTTCATCCAGAGAAAACACTATCATATAAGATTGCTTATAATCAAGAAATAGCATTTGAATACAATGCTATAGCCGAACCAATGATTACCCAAATACTCAAAAATCAGCAAGAATCCCGCCGCCTCGCCCAGCTCCGCGACACGCTGCTGCCACGCTTGATGTCGGGAGATTTGAAAGTGAATGAAGTAGATTGTCTTTCAAAATATGCATGAATATGAAAAAGATAGTTGATAATTTACAATTCAATAGCAAGAATCAGTTGGTATGCAAAGGCAAGAATGGAAAAGAGTGCCCTGTGTTTAAAAAACAAGGATCTCTAGATGGAGCTTGTGCTACCTATTCCGTCATTATGAATCTGTTGATACTTGGTGTAATAAGCGATGTCGATACGAGAATCTATGCTGAACACAAAAACAAAGACACTAAGAAACTATTCAAAGTATTCTGCAATGATTACGGAATGCATAGGAATGGACAGTCTTTTTATAAAATAAAACGAATGCTTGAAGAAGGGTTTGGAAAAGTTGTAGAAGTCCAGCATACAAACACAAAAACTTCAGGAATAGAGACATTGAAAAACATTGTTTCCATTATTGATGAGGGTTTGCCAGTGATTATTTCAATATCAAACAACTACATGTGCCATGCTATGCTTGCGGTTGGTTACGAAAAAGAAGAAGACGAGGTGTCACGTGTTTTTTGCCTGGATCCATCTGGCGATTACATTCATGGCAGAAAAAGATGGAATGCAATAATAGATGTCAACATGACGAGAAAGAATGTCTTTATCTATGAAAGTGTTTTGGAAGGCAAAAAGCAGAGACCGTTCGTGGATTTAGATGATATTCTCATTCTGAGAAAAATAGTAATTAGTTAAATAGGAACAACATGTCAGACTACAATGAAGACCATTACGAGCAGACGCTCATCGAGCTGTTCACCGAGCGGTTGGAATACAACTACCTCAACGGCTACGACATCCAGAACAGCTTCGAGGATAAGGACTATTACTGCCCGCTCTATCTCGAACGCCTGCACGAGAAGCTGAAAGACCTCAATCCTTCGCTCCCCAAGTCGGCCATCGATGAGGCAGAACGCAAACTGCTCCACATCGAAGCCGGCAACATGGTGCAGAATAACGAGCTTTTCATGGATTATCTTCAGCATGGTGTGGAAGTCACCTTCCACAACGGCCACGAGCTGAAAAACGACATCGTGTATCTGGCAGACTATAAGAACGCCGCCAACAACGACTTCCTCCTGGTTAACCAATGGACCTACGTGGAGAAGTCCAAGAAACGCGCCGACCTCATTCTCTTTCTCAATGGCCTTCCCATTGTGTTGATGGAGCTGAAGTCGCCCTCACGCGAAGAGACCGACGCCAGCGCCGCCTACCGCCAGCTGAAGAACTACATGAAGGAGATTCCCACCATGTTCACTTATAACGTCTTCTGCGTGATGAGCGACATGGCCGAGTCAAAGGCGGGCACCATCACGTCGAGCGAAGACCGCTATATGCAATGGAAGTCCAAAGACGGTGTGTACGAAAGCACAGAGGTCGTCGACTACGATGTTTTCTTTGAAGGCATGTTCCGCAAAGACCGTCTCATCGATATTATCAAGAACTTCGTCTGCTACTGCAAAGACGAAGGCAAAGACTATAAGATCTTGGCAGGCTACCACCAGTATTTCGCCGTCAACAAAGCCATCCAGCGCACGCGCAATGCCGTCACTGGCGATGGCAAGATTGGCGTGTTTTGGCACACACAGGGTAGCGGCAAGAGCCTCTCGATGGTGTTCTATTCTCATTTACTCCAGTCGGCCGTATCACAACCTACCATCGTGGTCATCACCGACCGCAACGACCTCGACAACCAACTGTATGGTCAGTTTGGCAAATGCCAGGACTTCCTGCGTCAAAAGCCCGTGCAGGCCACCACAAGGGAACATCTGCGCGAGCTGCTTGAAGGCCGCACGGCCAACGGCATTATTTTCACCACCATGCAGAAGTTCGAGGAATACGATGCGCCCCTGTCCACCCGCCGCAATATCATCGTGATGAGCGACGAGGCGCACCGTGGCCAGTACGGCTTTGAAGAAAAAGTGGATCCTGTGACGGGTAAAGTGAGTGTCGGTACCGCCCGACTGATACACGACTCCTTGCCGAATGCCTCTTTCATCGGCTTCACGGGTACCCCAGTGGCATTGAAAGACCGCAACACCATCGAGGTTTTCGGCGACTGCATTGATGTTTACGACATGACCCAGAGCGTCCTCGACCACGCCACCGTGCCAGTCTATTACGAGAGCCGTGTCATCAATCTGAAGCTCGACGAAGAAACATTGAAGCTCATCGACCAAGAATATGAACTTTTGGAGATGGAAGGTGCAGATGCCAGCCAAATTGAGAAGAGCAAGCGCGACCTGTCCCATCTCGAAGAACTGTTGGGTGCCGATTCCACCATCGATTCGTTGGTAAACGACATCCTCAGCCACTACGAGAACTACCGCCAGCAAGAGCTGACAGGCAAAGCCATGATTGTCGCCTACAGCCGTCCCATTGCCATCAAGATATACAAGCGCCTGCTGCAAATGCGTCCCACCTGGACCGAGAAGGTCAAATGTGTGATGACCAGCGGCAACAACGACCCTGAGGAGTGGCGCGACATCATCGGCAACAAACAGTACAAGCAAGAGCTGGCCAAGAAGTTCAAGGACGATGACGACCCGATGAAGATTGCCATCGTCGTCGATATGTGGCTCACCGGCTTCGATGTGCCGAGCCTAGCCACCATGTACGTCTTCAAACCCATGAGCGGCCACAACCTCATGCAAGCCATCGCTCGTGTCAACCGCGTGTTCAAAGGCAAGGAAGGCGGTCTGGTGGTCGATTACATCGGCATCGCGCAGGCCTTGAAACAGGCCATGAAATTCTACACTAGCAACGACCGCCAGAAGTTCGGCGACCCCAACATCAAGACCACCGCTCTTCAAAAGTTCCAAGAAGAATTGGAAATTTGCCGCGACCTTATGCACGGCTTCGACTACTCGAAGTTTAGGGATGCTTCCGACTTGAAGCGTGCCGAGCTTATCAAGGGCGGCACCAACTTCTTGTTGGCCATCGAGCGACAGGATAAGAAGAACGACTTCATGAAGCACGCCACCTTGTTGCATCAGTCCATCACCTTGTGCCGTAGCTTGCTCACCGAATCCCAGCGTTGGGAGAGCGCCTTCTTCGAGACCGTCCGCGTCATGCTGTCACGTTTGTCTGGCAAGGGCAAGATTACGAAGAAGGATATCGACGAGCGCATCCGCGAGCTGATGAAGCAGAGTGTGAAGAGCGAAGGCGTCATCAACCTCTTCCAGAACGAAGGCAAGGAGTTCTCGCTCAGCGATCCTGCATTCCTTGAAGAGCTGGCCAAGATGAAGGAGAAGAACATCTCCATCCAGATTTTGGAAAACCTGTTGAAGGAAAAGGTGAAGGCCTTCCAGCATAAGAACCTGGTGCAGAGCGAGAAATTCTCCGAGTTGTTAAACAACGCCCTGAGCAACTACCTGAAAGGCATGCTCACCAACGAAGAGGTCATTCAAGAGTTGCTGAAGCTCGCCTCCCAAATCAAGGAAACCGAGCAACAAGGCAACGACCTTGGCCTCAACGATGAGGAAAAAGCCTTCTACGATGCCCTGTCGCGTCCGCAGGCCGTAAAGGATTTCTACGAGAACGAAACCTTAGTTGAGATGACCAAGGAGTTGACTGAGGCATTACGCAAGAACCGCACCATCGACTGGCAGCACAAAGAGTCAGCCCGTGCCGGAATGCGCAAGATGGTCAAGCGGTTGTTGAAGAAATACAAATACCCGCCCGAGGAAGCCGAAAGTGCCCTCGAAATCGTCCTGAAGCAATGCGAAGAATGGACCGATGACGAAGACAACGACAACGAAGTCGTCCTCCATGCCCCTGTAATATATCCCTATTCCGAAGAGAACTATGATGTCCCAATGGCAGCAGAAAGTATAACAAAAGAATGATTTAATTATGGATTACGGAATTGTATATCTCCTTACAAACCCAGTAATGCCTGGTCTTGTTAAAATTGGCATGACCACGCAGGAAGATATAGACAAACGAATGAAGGAACTCTATACAACAGGCGTTCCCGTTCCATTTGAATGTAAGTTTGCGTGCAAGGTCAAGAAAAGTGACTGTCTCAAAATTGAGAAAGCTCTACATAAAGCTTTTGACCCACAACGCATCAATCAAAACCGTGAGTTCTTCCGTATCAATGTTGAGCAGGCACAAGCCATCCTCGAATTGTTCCATCATGAAGATGTAACGGAAGATGTGAGCGAGGAGATTCAGAACGACCTTACCGATGAGGATAAGGCCGCAAGCACAAAGGCACAAGCAAAACGGCCTCCGCTCAACTTTTACGAGATGGGATTGCATAACGGCGACATTCTTAAATGGAAGGATGATCCGTCAATCTTTGTAACCGTCATTTCTGAGCGAAAAGTCAGTTATCAGGGGGAAGAAACTTCTCTCAGTGCCTTGTCTGCTAAGTTGAAAGGCTACAAAGTCAAACATATCCAACCTACGCCTCATTGGGTTTTTAACGACCGTGTACTTAGTGAAATCTACGACGAGACTTATCCTTTCGAGGAAGGATAAATGAGTAAATAACTCAGCTTGGTTTCAGAATGTAGATGCTATGAAAAAATGTTTTTATCTCGACGAATAGAAAATGTACGAAGCGTTTGATGCCATAGAACCGTTTTGGGGTGTAGAGACCACAAAGAAGTCTGGCCGAGACCCTCTTGCTGTACAAAACAGCAGCGTGGTCATTTACGTAAACATGATCAATGGCATCACTAACGTTACGTCCAGAGTCCGATACAACGGCTTCTTTTGCTGGCTCCTTACATTCATCGCTGAGCGGCTCCAACAAACCAGTCCGTCAAAGATTGACAATCCCAAGGAACAGATAAAATACATCAGACGCGGAGAGTTGTTGCTGGCATACGCTATGCTATACAATTATCCCCAAGTTCTTGGTGTGAACGGCAGCATTTATGCCGCCAACAACTACAGCGGCGACACTCTTGATATAGCGGTTGGAGCTGATATCGAACACAAGCCAAAGGTCTATTGGCAAAACAGTATGGGCATATTTGGCCAGTATTATTTGGGCGTTCTTACCCAATTACAGCTTGTTTATTACCCTGACTCACGTCATAAAACTTATAGAGTCACATCCAAGGGCTTAGCCCTCTGTGAGGTCTTTCGCAAATCAATACCGAAAAAGAGTGGGGATTTGTTTTGGGAGTCTATTGTCAAGGGTGAAATCCAAAAGGAAAAACTCGCTGAGCTGAAAGGCATCGCACTTCATCAGATCGACAACGAGGACGAGTTGAATGAATATGCGAAGATATTCAGTGCTCCTGATAAAACAAACAGCATCGGGAAAGACATCGCCCACAGAATGGCATCCATCAGGCTTCTTTTGGGTTACATCCAAGGCGAAGGAGCTTCAACCCAACAACGCTCCTTCGTGCTCTCATTCTTGAAATACAACTTCCTCAAATCATTGGGAAACGACATGGAGGTAGAAGAGGAGCAAATATCGTGGTTCCTATATGAGCTTAATGAGTTGTCCCACGCCGCTTATGAAGCCTTCCATTTTGCCGTCGCATTTTCGGCCAACGAAGAGCCTATGCCTTTGGAAGGAATTCTGGACAGCCTCGAAAAAGGCTTCCATGATTGTTCCATGCAAAGCCATGATGATTACGGCATCTATGAGCTCTACGAAAGGCTGCAGGCCTGTTATAAGGACAAAGCCTATGGGGCTTTGACGTTCTATGCGTCCCGCTTGCTTATCTCATTGTACGATGCTATCGAGAAACATGCCAATAAGCTGAAACAATATGCCCAGCTCGAAGATTATGACTCACATCCGGGCTTTGCACCTGCGCTGTTATACAGACTTGTCGGCTCTGTCAACAAGGCTTGTAATTGGCCGTTCGCAGAAGCTTGCATCTTCTCTGCCATCAACGACCATTTGCGCAGTTCCTATTCCAAGTCATCTATTGGTCAAGGCATCGTGCACAATTATATGGTCGATGACGGCTTGATTTGGCTCATCAGACGTACAGCCCCCGTCAGGACGTCACCTCGCCTTCAGAATGTCCTCCAGTATCTCGAAGACATGAAATGGATTGAATTGGGTGCTGACAATAGCTATATGGTTACTGAACGTGGAACTAAAATGATGTCATAGAAATGATAAGCCAAAGGGAGTTGATAAAAGAGATACCATCGGGCAGATTCCATTCTGCCCTGATGACTTCTTTCTCGATAAACTTGTATTATTGGGAAATACAACTGCTCCGCTCTTTGGCCGGCAAGGGCATCAATTTCGTTTCGGCTTTAGTGGATTCGGATTGTCTTTCAGAGCAACTTCTTAAGTATAGTCAAGCCTTTAGCGACAGAAAGCCTTTGGATTTCAGTCTGCACGGTTATAAAATGAAGGGTGCTTTTCATCCTAAGATACAATTCTATGCCGGTAGGGAAAGCGTGTTGGCTCTCGTTGGATCAGGTAATCTGACCATAATGGGACACGGCAGGAACCTTGAAGTGTGGTGTCCTGTGTTGGTTGACAACATCAAAAGCCCGGCATATCCCTTTGTCCGTAATGTATGGAGTTATCTGAAAGGCCTGTATCAGGAATTGGGTCCTGAAGCCGAAAACATCATCCGTTCCATCGAAGAGAACTGTGCAATTCTGCGAGAAGAGTTTGACGGCATAGATGTGGAGCACTTCATGGGCGATGACAGCGTTAGGTTTTTCACCAACCAAACCACTTCGCTCTTTAACCAGTGCGACGAGTGGATAGGGGATGAGAAGATAAAGACGATAACTGTCATGTCGCCTTTTTACGACAGCAAAGCTGAGTTGGTCAAGGCGTTGTATGCTCGTTATAAGCCAAAAGAGATTAGGCTTATTGTTGAAGATGGATTTGGTGCATTGCCAAAGAGAAAAAGCATCCCAGGATATGTCAAGCTTTATAAATGGCAAGACATCAAAAAGACCTTGGGTGTGAAATACCAGGACTTCTTCCATTCCAAGTGCTTTTTCTTCGAGGGTGAGCAAAACCATTATATGCTATGCGGAAGCGCCAATGCGTCCGTCGCAGCCTTCGGTCTTCAAGGTGTTGAGCCAAGCAATCATGAAGCATGTGTTGGCTTCAAGTCAAAAACAACCGATTACTTCAAATTGACAGGCTTCTCTTTAGAGGATCCCGTCAATGCCGATGACATTGATGCTATGGTCGGCACACAAGACGCTACCGAGAAACACGAACCTCAAATCCTATGGATTAAGGAGGCGTCATACATCTACGACACCTTCGATTTGACTATTGAAAACAAAGGTGATGAAACCGATGCTTCCATAACATTCTATGCTGGTAATCGCACACCTCTTCTTTCAATCGATAGGCACATTAAAGCAGGATCAGAAACCATCATTGGCAGGTTTAAGGATGCCATCAATCCTCTCTATGTCGAAATCACGAATAAGAAAGGCGATTTGATTTCCAATCGCCAGTTTATGATACCTACAGAAGTGTTGGAAATAAACAATCCTTCTCCAGAGTCAGAGTATAAGAGGAAAAGGTATCGTGAGATTGAAGCTGGTAATTTTGTGAACGGAGAGGTACTCAGATTCATTGAGAGTATTCTCAACGCTACTGAAACGAAACTGGCGTTCAAAGGCGACACAAAAACCGCATCGGATAAGGTAATTGAAGACGCGGACGGATATACATTCAAATCAGTTGAAGAATACCTTAAAGATGACGGAAGTGGCATCACAGGCGACCGTAGTCTTAGAAAAGGCGAAAAAACAGTGGCTCAATCCACCATGCTTTTCGACAGCATGATTTCATACATATCGAGGAGCTTTAAGGAGAAAGAGGATGACGATATTGATGAGGAAGAGACTGAAGATGCCAACAAATCATCCGGACGAGATAAGCCGAAATTGCAAAAGGCCTCCTGTAGAACGAGCAAAAATGCCCGAGAAACCAGCGATAGGATAATCAAGATGTTTGATAGGTATATCGAAAACCTTGAACGTGTCTCCCTGTCCGACAAGGGAGAAAAGAAGCCGATTTCTCTGCTTGAAGCATTAAAACAGTACATGGCTGCCGTGTTCTTCCTCTATAGGACTTTTAGCTACAGATACACCATCGAAAACGAGGACAATACAGAGCATACACTTATTGAACTTCTGTGGTCAAAAAGTAATAAGAAAACGGCTACTGAATATGTCTATCGCATAACTTCACTGTTTGGGTTGTATGTAATGAAATCATCTATCTTGGGCGAGGATAACAAATTCATCAAACAACGAATTGTTGACTATAAGAAATATGCATTTGAATTGAGTATGGCACTCTTTTCCATCTGCGACTGCCTAAATGAAGGCAATGAAGAGTGCTCTTTCTTGGTCAGATATAAGGCATTGGCCTTATTGAACATAAAAGACTCGCTGTGTGTTGATGTGGATCTTCACACTGCAGACCGAGTGTTCCATCGTCTTGACAGGGCATTACAAGAGATGGATGAATTTGACAAAACTCAAATGCAGCAATACATTAATGACAACATTGCGCTTTTTAATAACTATTTTAGCACTTGCCCAGCTATCAGTTTTCAAAAGAACGAATTATTTGGATATGTTGATTTAATGCCCCTTAATGACAAAGTTGCCCTGCTATGCACAATGGCTTGTGGTTACAACTCAGCAAAAAATGAGTATTGTCCTCCATATCGCTATCTATATGAAACAAAACGAATTGTTAAAGTATTGCCTCCAAAAACGAATTACAAATAATTCAAAAACAAACTTAATCCTTTGAAACACCCCATGACAACCCTATCTTTTTTTAGTAAAAGGCTTTTGCCGTTTTGACTAGCTGGGGTTTGACCGTTTTTCACGTCATTGTAGCGGATGTTTTTCACCGTTTTCACCGGCTGGTTTTGGTCCGTTTTTACCTCAGAATAGCATTATTGACAATATCTCTGCAAAAATAAAATCCCAAAGACTTGACTTTTCAAAAAGATTGCGTATTTTTTGCAATGTCAGAAATGACCAATCCGGTACTTTCCGAGTAGGGGTAAGCCCTTATCGACCCTGCCCCAATTTATAAAAGAGCCACCATCTAAGGTGGCTTTTTTATTTCATGTATTTCTGCCTGAATATAAACAGATAGAATCTCACTCATTACAATAACCTAAGGCCCCGACGCTCCATAAGAAAACCTTCCAGGAACTGACCACGGACGAACTCTACGAGCTGTTGCGGGTGCGCAGCGAGGTGTTCGTGGTGGAACAAAACTGTGTCTATCAAGATCTGGACGGCGACGACCAAAAAGCCCTCCACCTGTGGCTGACCGTGGGGGAGAAGGTGGTGGCCTTGGCACGGGTGTGTCCGACCGGCACCCACATGGAAGCGGTCTCCATCGGTAGGGTCATCACCACCGAAAGGGGCAAAGGCTATGGCAAACAGATCATGCTTCCATAAACTTCAGGGCAATAATCCTAAGAAGGTTTCGTATCTTGATGTGCAAAATACTAACTTTTTCCGAAAAACCCTTGCAAGTTGAAAAAAAGTTTGTATTTTTGCAGCAACCATTCTCACCACGCGAGCTGAAAGGCAGCGTACCAGGGTGAGACTTTTTTTGTGCCATTACCGTCGAGATGCAATATGCCATGGTTGGACTTATATAGTATTATTTTAATTATTTTATGGATTATAATAAGATTGCACTCGACACACCAGATTTGCTTGCTTTGTTGAAGCAGCGTGGGCTTCAGGTTTCCAATGAACGGGAAGCACTTCACATACTTTCGGCTATTAGTTATTTTCGATTAGCCTGCTATTTTCGACCAATGGAGATTGACAAATGCACGCATGAATTCCGAAAAGGAGCAACCTTAGAACAAGCGTTAACACTTTATAAGTTTGACACATTGTTGAGAGATATGGTGTTTGGAGCCATTGGACAAATTGAAGTGGCACTCCGTTCTCGTGTCAACTACCATTTCTCACTACACCATACCCCTTTTTGGTTTACCCAAGTGGATATGGCCACCGACGGCCATCTTTTCACCGAACATTTAAGCAGTGTTGATCGTGAATTACATAGAAGTAAAGAAGAGTTCATTAAAGAACACTTTGAACGATACGACAAACCGTCTTTCCCGCCGGCTTGGAAGACATTGGAGATTGTTTCTTTCGGGACTCTTTCTAAACTTTACCAAAATTTCTTCGATAAGACTGGTAAAAGAGCTGTTGCTGAGGATTTCGGACTTCCACAACATGAATTCTTGATCAGTTGGTTAGAAAGCTTAACCGTACTTCGCAATTTATGCGCTCATCATGCTAGAATCTGGAACCGTCGGTATGCATTGAAACCACGGATGCCCAAAACATTGTCTGGCCACAAATGGCTGACAGTTTTTTCTTTTCCCCCTGACAAGATATATCCACAACTATGCTGCATCGCCTATTTGCTCAATGCTATTGATCCACATAATGCTTTTGCTAACAACATTCAAAAACTAATGAAAGACTACCCTTCGATTGATGCAACCGCCTTGGGTTTCCCCAAAAGATGGGAACAAGAACCTCTTTGGAGGGTGGAATAATTCCATCCAAGGAAATATTGTCGATTATAAAATATATGACTACTTTTGCAATATGCCCCCAATCCTCCATAAGAAAACCTTCCGGGAACTGACCACGGACGAACTCTACGAGCTGTTGCGGGTGCGTAGCGAGGTGTTCGTGGTGGAACAAAACTGTGTCTACCAAGATCTGGACGGCGACGACCAACAATCCCTCCACCTTTGGCTGAGCGTGGAGGAGAAGGTGGTGGCCTTGGCACGGGTGTGTCCGGCCGGCACCCACATGGAAGCGGTCTCCATCGGCAGGGTCATCACCACCGAAAGGGGCAAAGGCTATGGCAAACAGATCATGCTTCATGCCATCGACGCCGCCGTCGATCATTTTGGTGCGACCCGCATCACCATCGAGGCACAGGAGTACGCCAAAGGATTCTACGAAGGAGTCGGCTTCAAGCAGTCGTCCGAGACTTTCATGCTCGACGGCATCCCGCATATCCAAATGACCTGGACGAAAGGCTGAAACACTTTTGCGCCATGAACAAGATCCTCCTTCCATACCTCGTCGCCATCAACGCCATAGGTCTTTTCCTTTATGGCCTGGACAAACTCTTTTCCAAACAGAAAGGCCACCCTCGCATTCCGGAAAGAGTGCTGCTGTGGACGGCTCGTATAGGAGGAGGAGTGGGCTGTTGGCTCGGCATGCTCCTCTTCCGCCATAAGACCAAACACATCCGATTCAAAGTCCTGGTGCCGCTGTGGACGGTGATCTGGATCGCATTGGTTTTAATGCTGCAAAACGGGTATTTTAAGTTTTTGCTATAGCTAAAAATTAATTGAAATTAGTGTAATAATAAAATATTCTTAGGACATAAAAAAAGAAATCGACAGGCCAACTCGCCCTAAGGGTCATCGCTGGATTATGGACGTCTGAAAGGACTGTTCCCCTACCAATTTCTGGCTGCAGAGATAAAGAAAGATTTTAATACTGCAACAGAAAAAGTGAAAAAATATGTCAAACTTCACCGCATCAACGCCCTCACCATCACCGGCTGATGATCGGAGGCCTCGGGTTCCTCGATGACGACGGACTCCATCACTTCAGCCTCCCGATCTTTGAAGAGGGCAATGTAGTCGAGACAATCCACCGGCACATCGGCAGGGTAGGAGGGCTCGGAAACAGAAAGGATGGTAAAGTACTTCTCCATCTCCTGCAAAAGCACTGATCCAGGCGTGTCGTTCCAGTCGCCGGCCAACACGAAGGGCTTCTGCCAACGCCGGGCTTCCTCCACAATCAACGGCACAGACGCCAGCCGGGCTTCCTCCTCCAAGTCGAGATGGGTGCAGGCCATCACATAGTCCTTCAGCTCCACCACCAACAATACACGGGGCTCCTCGCCTGGCAACGGGATGCACTTGGTACTCAACGGGGTCTCCTTGACAAGGATGCCCACACCGTATTGGCCACCGTCATAGTCGATGGCAGGCCCGAAGACGGACTCGTAACCGGTGCGACGGGCCAACTCACCCAACTGGAAACAATGCCCACTGCGACCTGTCATGCTGTCGAGCTCCTGCAAGGCGACGACATCGGGCTGTTCCCGCTGAATCACCTCGGCAGTGCGGTCGTAGTCCACCACCAGGTCCATGCCGGCGCAATGGCGCACGTTGTAAGTCATCACCAATAACGTGTCCTGATGCCGGTGGCATGCCGTCAAGGTACACATCAACAGCATCAGGGCCACAATAATGCTCCGTCTCATCATGGTTTTCTGTTTTTTGTCAAGAATTTGAGAATAGGAGAGAGAACCATCGTCTTTCATTTCTCTAATTTTTGTGTTATTTCTGGGTCAAAAATACAAAAAAATGTATCTTTGTCCTTGATAATTCAAACCGTACTCATCATGAAACACTTTTGCACACTGCTACTCATGCTACTGCTGGCCTTCACAGCCTCTGCACAAAACACCAAACCACAACCGCTTACCCAAGAACAGTTCGAAAGCCTGTGCCCGACCCCGCCCATGGGATGGAACAGCTGGAACCGTTTCGGCTGCAACGTCAGCGAGCAGCTGCTGATGGAAGCCGCCGACGCACTGGTGGCCTCGGGCATGAAAGACGCCGGCTATCAATACATCGTGGTGGACGACTGCTGGCAGATCGACCGCGACGCAGATGGCAACATCGTGTGCGACCCGGAACGCTTCCCGCACGGCATGAAATACGTGGCAGACTATATCCACTCCAAAGGTCTCAAATTCGGGATATACTCCTGCGTCGGTACCCATACCTGCGCCGGGAGGCCGGGCAGCATGGGCCACGAATACCAAGACGCACTCTACTATGCTCGCACCGGAGTCGATTACCTGAAATATGACTTCTGCAACAACCAAGGCACCAACTCCAAGACAGCCTACACGGTCATGCGCGAAGCGTTGAAGACAGCCGGACGTCCCATCGTGTTCAGCATCTGCGAGTGGGGGAGTACCAAACCCTGGGAATGGGCCCAAGGCATCGGTCACCTGTGGAGAGCCACGGGCGACATCATCAACCTATGGGACGGCAAAGCGGACTGGGGCGGCCACGGCATGGTCAACATCATCGACCTGGTGCAAGACCTCCATCCATACAACGGCCCCGGCCACTGGAACGACCCCGACATGCTGGAGGTGGGCAACGGCGGGATGAACGCCACCGAAGACCAAAGCCACTTCTCGATGTGGTGCATGCTGGCCGCACCCCTGATGGCGGGCAACGACCTCAACAACATGAGCGATGACACGCGACGCATCCTCACCAACAAGGAAGTCATCGCCATCGACCAGGATCCCCTGGGTATCCAAGCCCATCTCTCTGTCGCCATGGGCGACCGCCAGATCTGGGTGAAACAGCTCGAAAACGACCAATGGGCGGTGTGTTTCTTCAACCGCGGCGACGACGCCTGGAACCTCAACTTCAACTGGAACGACATCCCCGAACTACGCAAAACAGGCTGTAACTACAGCGTCTATGACCTCTGGCAGCACAAGACCATCGCCAAGTCCACTGCCAAGAACGTGACCGCAACCATCCCTTCGCACGGGGTGCTGATGGTCCGACTGACGCCCGTGAAAGGCTCCTAAATCATACTAAATGAACTACTTACGCTATTTCTTATTCACACTTTTCACGCTATTGATGACCACCACGACATGCTCACTCCCGGAGTGTATGTACTTCGTCTCATCAACGGCGAGGATGTCAGGACCCGGAAGATAATTATCCATTAACTATGTTCGAATCGATCAACCCTTTAACAAATAAATAACCCACTGTTTACTGGCAGTTATTTTTCTTTCTTTTATGCACCTAATAATGACTGTCAACAAATCGAATTTGCGTATGAAAAAGCTTTTCTTTACTTTGTTTGCTTTCCTGATCACCTCCGTGATGATGGCAGGAAGCCTGGTGAAAATCAACTATTCAGGACGTGCTGCGTTGGAACAGCTCTTCAACGACCCGAACCTCACCGTTCACTATTACAACGACACAGAGGTCTATGCCACTGCCCACGTTTTCGACGGCAACACGATGACCCTGCTTGACGAAGATGCCTTCGCCCAGAACGAGGTCTATACGCTCGTGTATTGTCCCCAAGAACAACAGGAGGCTTACCTTGCAAAACACCCCATCCAGGCACTGAACAGGACGAAACAGGCACTCCTCGCCAGAGGCATGGTGATGCCCTATAAGAACGACGGCGCCGTGGCAATCTTCAACCGTCCGGCCCAGCTGCCTCGACTCACCCGTGACTTCCCCGTGGTGACCGAAGTGGACGCCCGTATCAGCGAGATGCTGGCGCAGGTGGACATGGACTCGTTGCAGGCTACCGTTCAGCATCTCCAGGACTATGGCAGTCGCATCTGGAACTCGGCCAACGCCTTTGCGGCCTCGGACTGGATCGCCGAACGCATGCGCGGCTATGGCCTGGAGGTGGAACAACAAGCTTTCAACGCCAACACCTGGATGGGCAGTGGCGCTGCGGGTCCCAACGTCATCGGCATCCTACGCGGCACCACCTATCCCGACACCTACGTGGTGTGCGGTAGCCACCTCGACTCGTTCTCCTACGAGGCGATGTATGGAGGAGGTACAGCGCCTGGTGCCGACGATAACGCCACCGGCGTGGCCAGCGTGCTCGAGAGTGTCCGCATCATGAGCCAATATGAGTTTGAATACTCCATCGTCTTTTGCGCCTACGGCTGCGAAGAGATGGGCCTCTATGGCAGCGGAGCCTACGCCGTTCGCTGCCAACAGCAAGGGATGGACATCATCGGCTACTTCAACAACGACATGAACGGCTACCTCTATGGCGACCAGATCCATATCGACCTGATCTATCCCAACTCGGTGGAGCCCATCGGTAACTACTACATGAATGTGGCCAACATCTATTATCCGGAGATGCCGGTCCGTCACGTCAACTTCACCCAGGGCGACAGCGACCATACCTCGTTCAATAACAACGGCTATATGGGCATCTATCCCTTCGAAGACTACCAACATTACAGCCCCAACATCCATACACCTCAAGACTTGATCGGTCCTTCGGTCAACAGCTTCGGCATGTCGCAGCGTTACTGCCAGATGAACATCGCCTGCCTCGCCGAGATTGCCAATCCGATGGGAGAGGCTCCTGTGGTGGAATGCAACCCAGTGGAAAACTTCCATCTTGAATATCCTCGTGACGCCCAAGAGCTGTCGCAGGTCACGCTGGCTTGGAACGCACCGCTTCCGGGATCAACGGGAACCTGCCTGCATTATGACGTCTATCGCAATGGCGTTGCCATTACCAGCGTGCCCCATGGCAATTATGAGCTGTTCGGCTATGCGGATACGATCTCGGTCGGCGTCCATGCCGAATATAAGGTGGTGGCGGTCTATGACGATCAGTGTGAAGCCGCTTCCGAGACCCTCGAAGCCGTCGGCATGCCTGACGACCTGTCCGAGGCGGCCCTTGGCCATGTCACCGTGTATCCCAACCCTGTTGAAGGTGACTTGACCGTCAAGGCGGAAGGCCTGCAACGTGTGGTCGTCTATAATGCGATGGGACAACAGGTCGCTGTCATCGTGCCCAAACAAGACGAATGCCTGGTCCCCATGGCGTATCCGCAAGGGGTGTACTTCATCCAAGTGGTTACCGCTAACGGCATCATCACCAAAAACGTGGTGGTTCGATAACCTAGTAAAGAATTGGTGTAAAAACCTGCAGCGTCACTACCACAGGCCGATGGTCGGAGGCTGCAGGTTCGTCGATGACCATGGATTTCAGGACCCGGGTTCTCCTGTTTTTGTAGGAGGCTACATAATCGAGGCATTCCTGCGGTTGATCCGCAGGGTAAGAGACCTCGGGTGAAGAAAGGATGGTGAAAGCGCGTTGCAGCTCGCTTACCAGCTCGGAGTCGGGCGTGTCGTTCCAGTCGCCCGCCAAAAGGAAAGGCTTCTTCCATTGCTTGGCTTCCTCCTTGATGAGAGGGATCGAGGCCATGCGAGCCTCCGGTTCAAGGTCCAGGTGGGTGCAGGCGATCACATAGTCTTTCAGCTCCACCACCAACAGCACACGAGGTTCCTCGCCTGGTAACGGGATGCGCTTCGTGCTTATCGGCGTCTCACTGCAGAGGATGCCTACGCCATATTTGCCTCGGTCGTAATCAATGGCGGCACCAAACACGGGTACATATCCCGTGCGGCTGGCAAGCGCGCCCAGCTGGTCACATTGTCCGCTGCGCCCCGTCATGCTGTCCAACTCCTGCAACGCCACCACATCAGGCTGCTGCCGCAGGATCACCTCCGCAGTACGGTCGTAGTCCACCACCCGGTCCATGCCTGCACAATGGCGCACGTTGTAAGTCATCACCTTGATCGGTTCCGACACACGTCCAGTGGACTGCCCCATAGCAGCCACCACAACAACCATGAATATGACTATCCAACCAATACGCCTTCTCATATCTTCTGTCTTCTGTCTTCAGAATTCTTAATAAACAATTCTATACTCATATTTCGTTTCTTTCAAATCAGTTCCGATCTGCATCCCAAGTTCATCCATCTCCGGAACAGAGAAGACGGCATCGACTAGGCATTGCTGTCCTTCGTAGGTTAAGGTAGCAGCGAAAATGCTTGCCTTGATCCGCAAACTCATATAGATGACGCGATCCAAGTCATCATATTTGAGTTCGACATCTTGTTCATCGTAGGGGGAATCCCACACCTCTTCATCGTCCCCTTCCTCCTCCTCATAGCCGTATTTGAACTCGTACCGATAGCTGGTGTTTTCGCCGGCTGACACGATGGCCTGAAGCCGTCCTTTCTGGTCGAATTTGAAATAACTACCGTCCGAGGTATTGTCCTCTCCCTCGAAATCGCCTTCGTAAAGATCGCCCATGATGTATAGCTGCGAGAGCGCTCCGTTGGAGTCATAGACCCATCGGGCGATGGTGTCATTATTCATGCCGAGACAGTACTGAGGCCTGGTCCAGTCCACTTTGGGTTCCTGAGCGACAACCGTTTTCTCTTGCTCTTTTGCCTCTTCGCCCGAAGGGGCTGACTTGCTGCTCTGAGTGGGATTGGTACAGGCTGTCAGCATCGTCACCGCAATAAAAAAGAATAGTTTTCTTTTCATAAAGATTTGATTTAGTGTTTACTGCAAAAGTATAAAAAAAAGAGTTTGAACGAATCGAAAAATTGCTTATTTTTGAAGTCTTAACGCTGTCGTGCCAAGGGAATCATCGTCCCCTGGCCCCACAAAAGGAAGGTTATCATTATGGACGAAGTCAAGATCATTGAAATCAAGAAAAGCGTATTTGCTGACAATGAGAAAGATGCCGATGCATTACGGCACGAGCTTAAGGGTGAGGGCGTGTTCCTCCTCAACTTGATGTCAGCCCCAGGAAGTGGCAAAACCACCACTTTGGTCAAAACAATTAACTGTCTAAAGGACAAAATTCGCATCGCGGTGATGGAAGCAGACATCGACAGTGACGTGGATGCCCTCCGGATCAAGGAGGCTACCGGCGTGCCTTCCATCCAGCTCCATACGGGTGGTATGTGCCACCTCGACGCGGAGATGACCCGCCAAGGCCTCGACGGCCTCCTGGCCGATCATTTGTCACCGGACCTTGTGGTCCTCGAAAACGTCGGCAACCTGGTCTGTCCTGCCGAATTCGACACAGGAGCCAGCGCCAACGCCATGATCCTCTCGGTGCCCGAAGGCGACGACAAGCCGCTCAAATACCCCCTGATGTTCTCGGTGTGCGACCTCGTGTTGATCAACAAGATCGACGTGATGCCTTATTTCGACTTCGATCTGGAGCGATGCAAACAAAACATCAAGATGCGCAACCCCAAGGCCCAGGTGATCCACATCAGCGCCAAGACCGGCGAGGGTATCGATATTTTCGCTGAATGGCTCCTCAACCAGGTCCATCAATGGAAATCCGTCTCGGAGTCTTGATCTACAACGTAAATCCAACCCCATAGCTTACCTTTCAAATCCTATATCATGCCCGAAATGTCAACCAAGTTTGTCCCCAAACACAAAGGCGACAAAAACCCGAATCCCAAACTGTTGAAATTTGTCCGTCATGTCACGGACCGCATCCCCGGCAAGCTGAAGATGACCACCGACGGTCCCGAATACTGGGGATTGGCCTGCATCTTCGAAGACGAGATGGATGCCCAGACCCGCGAGGCCTCGCTAGACCTGCTCCTGGATATGCTTCCCGGCAACTACTTCAAAGTGCGTAAGCACCATACGTATGCGGAGTTGCACGAGATGAATGCCAAGAAGCACTACACTCCTGACGACCAGTCCCTTGACGAGTTGCTGGACCTAATGGCCCGTTTGGGAGTCATGGAGTATGATTACGGAGACAAATATACCAAAGACGGACCTGTTCCTGGTACAACATACAAAAGGGAAGATCGAATATACTGGGTTCCCATGTTCGTTCCTGGCAGTGCTGAATACACCAACATGAATGAGGCACTAATGAAGAAGCATCCTGAATTGGGCATGTTCTTCGAACGCATGACCTTCCTCCCACTGGAAAAAATCACCCCCATGATACCCATGGGCGGCTCCGGCATCGGCATGCATGTGATCCCAGTGGAAAAAGCCATCTCTATGGAAAACCAATCTATTGACATAGAGCATATTTCCTACTGGCTGAAACGCTACGAAGGGCATTTGGCCGTTGGAATCTGCTCCTGTCGAATTGGCCGCAAAGGGTTGGACGAAGGCTGCGCCGACGACTACCACGACTGGTGTATCGGTGTGGGTGACATGGCCGAATACCTGGCCGAGACGGGTCGCGGTCACTACATCACCTACGACGAGTGCATGGCCATCTTGAAAAAGGCAGAAGACCACGGCTTCGTGCATCAAATCACCAATATTGACGGAGAAGGCAAAATCTTTGCGATTTGCAACTGTAACGTAAAGATTTGCAATGCTTTACGCACATCACAACTGTTCAATACACCGAACATGTCGCGGAGCGCCTACGTGGCCAAGGTGGATCCCACCAACTGCGTGGCCTGCGGCCGTTGCGTGGAGTATTGTCCCGCCGGCGCCGTCAAACTGGGCCAGAAGCTCTGCACCAAACACGGGGAGCAGACCTATCCCAAGCAGGAACTGCCCGACGCCAAGAAATGGGGTCCGCACAAGTGGGACGAGGACTACCGCGACAAGAACCGCATCAACTGCTACCCGACGGGTACGGCGCCTTGTAAGACGGCCTGTCCGGCCCACATCGCCGTGCAAGGTTACCTGAAGAAAGCCGCCGAGGGCAAATATACCGAGGCGCTGGAGCTCATCAAACGCGAGAACCCGTTCCCGGCCGTGTGCGGACGCGTCTGTAACCGTCGCTGCGAGGACGCCTGCACCCGCGGCACCATCGACCAGCCCATCGCCATCGACGCGGTCAAGAAGTTCATCGCCGAACAGGACCTCAAGGCGGAGACCCGCTTCGTACCCGAGGTGAACATCTGCTCCAACGTGCTAGACCACTGGGAGGAGAAGATCGCCATCATCGGCGGCGGTCCCGCAGGCTTGAGTTGCGCCTATTACCTGGCCACCATGGGCTACAAACCCACGGTGTTCGAGAAGTCGGAGATCCCGGGCGGCATGCTGCAATACGGCATCCCTTCCTACAAGTTGGGCAAGGACGTGCTCAAGGCCGAGATCGACATCATGCGGGAGATCGGCGTCGACATCCGCACGGGCGTGGAAGTGGGGAAGGACCTCAGCATCCAGCAGCTCCGCGAGCAGGGCTACAAGGGCTTCTACGTAGCCATCGGCTGCCAAGGCGGCAAGTTGCCGGGGGTTCCTGGCGAGACCCTCGAAGGCACCGTCACGGCCATCGACTTCCTGCATGCCATGAACTGCGGTCCCAACCATACCTCAACATTCACGGAACAGCTTTCGAACAAGAAGGTGATCGTGGTGGGGGGCGGTAATGTGGCTATAGACGCCGCCCGCGTAGCGAAGCGGAGCGGGGCGGCGGAGGTCACCATGCTCTCGCTCGAGACGGAAGACATCATGCCGGCGTCCCTCGAGGAACGTCGCGAAGCCCGCGAAGACGGCGTGGTGATCAACCCCGGATGGGGCCCCAAGGAAGTGCTCGGCGACCAGAAGGTTTCCGGAATCGTTTTCAAGAAATGCACTTCGGTGTATGACGCTGAAAAACGTTTCAACCCGCAATACGACGAGAACGAGACCATCACCTTGGAAGCCGACCTGGTGATCTTTGCCATCGGACAGACCGTCGTCCTCAAGGACCTCCTGAAAGACACCAAGGTGGAATTCTTCCGTGGCGTCTATCCCGTGGCCGACAAGCTGACCTACCAGACGGCCGAGGAAGACATCTTTGTGGGCGGTGACTGCTTCACCGCGCCCAAGTTCGCCATTGACGCCATCGCCGCCGGCAAGGAAGCCGCCGAGAGCCTGCATCGCTATGTGCAGCACGGCCATTTGACCATCGGCCGCAACCGTCGCGACTTCATCGAGCTCAACAAAGACGACATCGAGGTGGCTTCGTACGACAACACCTCCCGTCAAGTGGAAGGGGAAGCGCATGACCGCGACCCGTTCAGCGAATACCATCTTACCCTTACCGAAGAGCAGGTGCGCAAGGAGACCGCCCGCTGCCTGAGCTGTGGCGCCTCCGTCGTCGACGAGAACCGCTGCATCGGCTGCGGCGTGTGCACCACCAAATGTGCCTTCGATGCCATTCATCTGCACCGCGAACATCCCGAGGCCAGCATCATGCGCACTTCCGAGGACAAGTTCAGTGGTATCCTGCCTTACATGCTCAAACGAACCGGTAAGATCATCTTCGGCAAAAAGTAATACTGTCTTCTCCAAAATGCACGAACTGGGAATCGTATTCTATATCATCAAAGACGTCAAGCAGGTGGCGGAGGAGCATCAGGTGGAACATGTCTCCAGCGTGGTGATGGACATCGGCGAGGTTTCGACGGTGGTGCCGCATCTGCTTACCGACTGCTGGCGTTGGGCGGCCGACAAGGAGCCTATCTTGAAAGGCTGCGAGATGAAGGTCAACACGATCCCGGCGGTCACCTGGTGTGACGCGTGCAAGCAAGAATATCCTACCGTGAAATACGGCAAGACCTGTCCCCACTGCAACAGCGACAACACCTGGCTGCTTCGGGGCAACGAGGTCGAAATCAACAGTATCATTGTGTGATTTCTAATTTCTGATTTCTAATTTCAAATTCAAATAATATGTCTTGTTTCATTGTTCCTCTTACGCAAGCGCTCGCCACGACGGCGTACCGCAAGACCCACGAAGCCTCCATCCACAACCCCAAGTCATCGGTGCTCAAACGCCACCTCCCCGCCTTGGAGAAGATGTTGTGGGGCGGCTCGGTGATGCTCGTCGTTGACCATATCATCAACGGGGAAGTCACCTGGCGCTATCCTTTCTTCACGGCCTTGGAAAGCGCAGGCGGCGGCCAGATCATGCTTAAAGAAATGCTTACGGTAGGCCTGCCTATGTCGTTGGTTTTAACCTTAGTATGGATCGGCTATGCCTTCGTCAAAGACCATCGCGCAAAAAAGCTTTCTCCTTCAGACATTTAATTCCTAAAACCTAATAGTTATGTTTTTCCAAGTTTATGGCGCTCATGCGCTGCCTCAGTGGGGAATGATGCTCGTTGTCCTCGCAGGCCTTATCTTATTGAACGAGTTTGCCCGTCGCACCAAGTTCGGCGGTATCTTTACTTTCTTGGTAGTTCCGGTGGCGCTTACCGCCTACTTCCTCGCCATTTGGATTGGCGTTCGGAACGGTGCGCAGTGGGCGCTTGAAAACCAGACCCATGTCTATATGCAGGGGTGGTTCCACTATGCCAAGCTCTATGCAGCCACAGCCGGATGTATCGGCTTTATGATGATCAAATACAAGTGGGGCATCGGTGCCAAACACTGGTTCAAGCCCTTCCCGTTCATCATTGTGGCCATCAACATCCTGATCGCCTGCGTCTCCGACTTTGAGAGCGCTGTGATGGGATGGAACAAGTGGTGGCTTACTTCCGAAGGGGTTTGGCAGTATGGTGGCTGGCACAACGTCTTCAACGGCGTGGCCGGTTTGTTCAACATCTTCTGTATGACCGCCTGGTGGAATGTGTATGGCTCTAAGGACAAGAAAGATATGATCTGGGCCGATATGACCTGGGTCTATATCGTCATCTACGACATCTGGAACTTTGCCTATACGTACAACTGCCTGCCGACGCACAGCTGGTACTGCGGTATCGCCCTGCTGCTCGCTCCTACGGTGGCTGCTTTGCTGTGGAACCGTGGTGGCTGGATCCAGAACCGTGCCAACACCTTGGCCATCTGGTGCATGTTCGCTCAGGTGTTCCCGCTCTTCCAGGAGACCTTCAAAGACGGTCGCCAGTGGTTCAGCTGGGCTACGCTTCCCGTCCTCTATCCCGAAGGGGTCGCCACCATCGAGAAGCTGTATGCTGCCGGTGGACAGGCTGCCGTTGACGGTATTGTGGGTACTACCGTAGATCCTTCCGTCGTGGCGGCCAATCCCACCATGATGGTCGTGATCAGCGCGCTAGCCCTGATAGTGAATATCGTGGCCTTGGGCTACATCATCTGCGTCTCCAAGAAACGTCACATCAACCCGTACAAGCAAGACGTCTTCGTCAACCAGAAGTACTACAAGGACGCCATGGCACGCGCCGATGTGGATTGATCCTGGGACCTGTTTTCACAATCTATTGAACCATTGAATTGGAGGCCTTGTTTCAGGGCCTCCAATTTTTATTGTTAAAAACGGCCCTCGAACGCCATTGTTTCGATGTTTTTGTCTATTTTTGTTTTTTAACATTTCAATACGATGAAAAAACTGATCAAAACCCTTCTTATCCTGGCGATTATTGCCGTGGCGATGATGTTTACCCGTCCTGAAAGGGAAAAGCATGTCGAAAAGCTCACCAGCGAGATTGTGAAATCGTCCCAAGAGAAACATGACAACGAAGATACGGGAATCCTTCAAGACCTCGGCAACGCCCTGTTGGGTGCCGTGAGCGAGAAGCTGACCCGGGTTTGGGTGAACTCCCAGCTCGAAGTGACCGACTATAAGGTGATCAACGTTGGCCGAATGTATTACAAAGGCTCCGAACGGGTGGTCACCATTGGTGCATTTAAGCATGTGTTCTGCCCAGTGGAAGCATACGACTTGCTGGAAGAAATGGATACGAACGAATAACAGATTAAATGAAAATAACGATGAAAAACCTTTCCTTGATCCTGACACTTGCCCTGGCATGTTTCATGCTGGGCTGCAACCAACAAAAAACCCCTAAGGCTGCTCCGTTGCCTGCCGATATCGCCGATTACGACATGGTGATGCTCGATAACGGCCAACTCAATTTCTATAACACGAACACCGGTGTCATGACGCCGCTGGAGGCCGAGAAGGACAGCGTGGTGAATGCCTGCTTCGAGCCCGACATCGTCTATTATTGCGTGGCCAAGGACAACCACATCCTGCTGCGTTGCATCGATCTGAAGCAGTCCAATCCACAGCCCAAAGAGCTGGGGGACTGGGGCGTTCCCTACGACGATTGCGTAACCGAGACCTACGGCGAGGTGTCTCCTTTGGAGTATTACCGTGGGAGAAACACACTGGGTTTGTATCATAACTTCAGCTGGGACGGCTACTGGTTCAACCAACAGAAGCTCTATGACCTGGAGACGGGCGAGATTGCCGACTGGACCTGGGAATGGGAAGAAGCAGGGCAGGTCTCCGACGACGATGAGCAGACCGAGGAGAACTACCATTACATCTCCACTGCGGACGAGCTGCAGGAATACCTCCAGCAGATCGAGAACCGCTATTACTTTATCGACGGCGACACGGTCTGCCTGACCGACCAGATGGACTTCACACCCTATATCAGCGATCCCGAATACGCATCGGATATCGAGTTTGAGTATGTTTCATCGTCGCTCGACAACCTGAAGGTGCTCTATATGGTCATCTTGGAATGGGGCGATTTCCCCCACGGCATCCTGGCTGTCTCCAGCACCGACGGCAAGTTCCAACTGCCGATCGAAGACACCGACTGCACGGGCTTCAATGCCCAATGGCTCGACGACGGTTCGCTGGTGTATGTAGGAGAGGAGCCGCTCTCACCGGACGATCCCGATGCCGAGAACCATTACCATTACCGTCCGCACTGCATCAAACGCATCCATCCCGACGGACACACCGAGATCATCGCCCATTGTGGTGAATTCTTGATGAAAAACTCGGTTGTCCATTAATAGCGTTGATTGAATCTGATAACTGCAAAACCAAATGAAAAAGATCGCTACACTCTGCCTTTTGTTAGTGTCTTTGGTGGGCTGCCATCACAACCCCAAACCAAACACCGACAACAATTCGGCAAAAAAAACATCGTATGACCTGGCCATCATGGACCAAGGCAAGCTGATTCTCTTTGACCTTGCCAATAAGAAGGCCGTGCCGATTGCGGAAGAGGACTCCCTTTTCAACTTAACCTTTACTCCAGATGGACGTGTTTATTATTCTGTGAAAGAGGGAAATAACACGTTTGTAAAGTATGTAGATACCAAAGATCCCGACCTCATGCCCACCTTGGCGGACGCCTGGAACATTCCATACGACTGCTGTGTGGGCACGGCTTATTACTGCCTCGACGCCCCTTTGCTGACCTATTATCCAGAACAAAACATCCTTGGGATGTATTATATGCATGAACCCAACTATGGTTACGACGCTTTTGCGGTTTTTGACCTCAACGATGGCCATGCCTACGATGCGGAAGAATGGGAGGGCGATTTGACCGACGTGCTTTTTGATTACGACAACACAGATCCTTACGAGGGTATGTTTGCTTATGCGGAAGATAACGGCGACTTGTATTATCGTGATGGCGACGAGATGGTCTTTCTCGCCGACCGACTTGAATTCGAGGTGGATCCCGATTGTTTGGAAGAGCTGCCTTACTATAGGGTGCTTTCCGTGGATCCTACCAAGAGTTTCGTTTTGTTCCAGACCTGTACCTACGTAGGCGAAGACGATGAACCCCACGGCCCGCAATGCTTGGCTTCGCTGGATGGCAAGATCCAGAAAGTGCTGGGCGATTATGATGAAGGCTATCCAGGCATATGGTTGCCCGACGGATCGCTCATCTATGGCAATACCAGCATCCACCTGCGCACGCCCGATGGAAAAGAGGAGGAACTCTATCCGGGCACTTGCTTTGTCATGAAACAACAATAACAATACTATGAAAACCAAGACTTTATTATTCGCCGCAGCACTGCTAATCTTTGCAGTAAGCTGCAACAACCCGAAACCGGGAAGCAACACGACGCCACAGACCGCCAAGCCAGCCACCCTGGCCGACTATGACATGGTCTTCATGGAGAACGGCCAGTTGGTGTTCTACCACCACGCCACGGGGGAACGAATGCCTTTTACCACCGAGACCGACAGCGTGGTCAATGCGGTCTATGACAGCCACAACAACCTGTATTATTCAGTGTGCCGTGACTATCAGCTGAGCCTGAAAGGCCTGAAACTCGACGACCCGGACCCGAAGCCGGTTGAACTGGCTGACTGGATGCTGAGAATCGAGGACTGCATGGGCTTTGCCAGCTTTCCTATCGAAAACCTGCTGATCAACAAAGCCGAGGACGAAGTGGCCATCCAAAGCGGTATGGTCTATGTGAATTACTCCTACGGGGATTATACGATGTATAACACCAGGACCCATGCCGTCACCAAAGCCACGAAGTTGTCCTTCGACCCCGAGACCGGCGACATGGAGTTCTTCGACATCGACTTCGAAACCAAAACGCCCGAAGGCGTGGATATCGACCTGTTTGACGACGACGAACACGGCTCCTTATATTACCTGGGCGGTTCCAACGGAAGGGTCTGCTTGAGCGACAAGCTGAACTATCCCTCGATGTTCGACGTGAGCCCCGAAGAGCTCATCGACGAAGACATCTACTCGGAGCCCTTGTCGCTGAACCCGCAAGGCACAATGGTGCTGTTCGTATCCTCCTTGCCTTGGGGCGACTATGGTCTGGGCTCGTATAACGCCGCCACCTTGGACGGCAGCAAGCAATACGCCCTTGACGCTGACAGCTTTTGCCCAATGCCCACTTGGCTGAAAGACGGCTCGTTGGTGTTCATCCGCGTGGAGGATGGCTTGTTCGACATCCCTGCGCCCACCGACCTCCACTTGATGATCCTGACTCCTGAAGGCAACATCAAGGAACTGAGCCCATCGCCCAACTATGCCGTGAAACCTTTCTGATTCCTGAAACCCTCAAATTAAAGACGCCATGAAAAAAAACTGTTTTATCCTGTTGTTGGCGCTAGCCTGCACCGCATGGGCCTGTAACAATAGCAAAGCAAAGCCATCTGTCAACCCCGTTGATGAACCAGCAGATCCCGCCGAAGGGGAACTGATCCAACAACAAGTGTCCCTGAAAGGCTGTGACATGGCCTTTTTTGAAGGGGGAAAAGTGACTTTCTACCAATCGGCCAGCAACACCCTGATTCCCTACGTGGTGGAAAAAGACTCGGTGGTGGACGGTGTCTTTTGGAACGACGACTGTTTCTTTTACACCGTTGCCATCGGCCAAGACCTCTATCTGAAAAGGGTCCGTCTGGACGCCTCTTCGCCGGCTCCCGAGACCCTCACCGATTGGGGGTTGAAACTGAACGACTGCTTTGCCGAAAGCTGTACCAAGGCGCCAATGAGAAGCTATTCCAATATCCCGCTGATTGAGATGTACTTCGACCTTTATGAGGAATACTGCGAATTCACTCAGAATCGGTATTACAACTTCGACAACCAACAACGAACGGATTCCTGGCCCAAAGACATCAACGTGGGCGACGCTGGCGATGAAAGGGAGCTGGACCTCTTGAACGACCAGGATTGGTTCAAGACCGTAGAAGTAGCGGTGGAGGTGCAAAGTGAAGACGAGGAAGGGTATAAGAACTACTATTATTATGTCCCGGATCTTTCGGGAGAACCGCAAATCTGCCTCAGCGACCAGATCGACTTCGATCAATACAAAACGGAGTACTCCTACGAGCCCAACTTTGAGTTGTTGGGGGTGGGTCCCAACCATGATGCTGTGGTATTTGGTGCACCGATCGAATGGGGCCATGTCGGTCATGGTCCGCTCTGTTTCGCCAGCCTCGACGGCAAGGTGCAGAAGGTGCTGGTGAGTGATTACGCGGATGCTTTCTACGGCTGGCTCAACGACGGCCGGTTGGCTTACGTCGACACCGATGGCGTCAAAATCGTCGCCCTCGACGGCAAGGAGATGCTGGTTTCCAAGGCTCAAAAAATCGTGACCCTCCGATGAGAAAGACGCTGACGATCGTTTTGTTGCTTTTGCTGGCTTCCTTGGGGTCGGCCCAGGAGGTTTGGTGGGTAAGCAGGGTGCCGAACACCCGTCTGGAGAGCAACCTGATCCATGTGTCGGATCCGGACGACATCCTCTCCGACAGCTGTGAGATGAAGATCAACACGGCATTGAGTGCCATCCGCGACCAAGTGGATGTCTTTGTCGTGGCGTTGAACTCCATTGGCGACGCCGACATCGACGTCTTTGCCAACGAGTTGTTCAACGACTGGGGGATCGGCGATCGGGAACTGGACAACGGCGTGTTGATCCTGCTGGCCAAGGAACAGCGGGAGATCAAGTTCGAGACGGGCTATGGGGTGGAGGAGACCCTTCCCGATGCCCTCTGCCAACGCATCTTCGAGGAAGCCATGGTTCCCTTTTTCAAGGAAGACGACTACGAGAGCGGCCTGGTTTCCGGCGTCACCCAGATCTTGCAGGTGTATGGTGGCGAGATCCCCGACGGACTGGTCACCTTGCTACCCGTAAGTCAAGAAGAAGATAATGATGACCTGGGAGGCCTGGCCGCTTTGGTGATCCTCTTTGCAAGTGGATTGCTGTTTTTCCTGCCGTGCCTCGCCTTGGGGATATACATCTCTCGTGACCGTTATGTGAAACCGGTATCCACCTTGGTTGACAGCGGAAAGATGATCAACGGGGTGCGCGTCATCGACGATACTGGGAAAAAATGGGACGGCAACCCTTGGGGCGGGGTAGGCTGCCTCAAGGCGCTCATGTATGGGCTTTCCATCTATCTTTTCGTCTTCATCGGATTCTTCTTTGAACAGATGCGTGTCGGTCCCGAGAATGAGATCCACTATGGTCTGGGCATGCTGTATGGGCTGGCCCTTTATCTTACCTGGATCTGCTTGAGGCAAAACGGACGGGCCTTGCGTGCTGCCAACAAATTGGCGCGTACCAGTCTGAAACCTAAAGAGGTCTATGAAACCGCCTATCGCGAGAAGCTTTCCCGACTCACCCGTTGGATGGCCATCTGGGTCGGATGGATCTATGAAGTAGCGTTCAAACACAAGATCAAGCACTCCTTGGACAGCCAATGCATTGATTGTGGCGACTCCGTATCTCCCTACGCCTTTTACAACTTCAGCCCCGTCCAACAAAAGGAAATAGAGCTGAAGACGGTGGGATATACCCCTTTCATTTGCAGTGCAGGACATGTCACCCTCTTAAGGAAGGTGAAAAACCACCAATACCACGAATGTGAGGTCTGCCATGGCATTACCGAGCATGTGGTCAATACGAAAGTACTCGAGGAAGCGACGTACGATAAGGCGGGCCTCAAGGAGGTGACCTACCATTGTGCTTATTGTGACCGCAACCGGGTGGCACAGGAGATGGTTCCGAAGCTGTACCGTGCCCTCTCTGGCAGCAGCAGCGGCGGCTATCATTCCTCCAGCTTTTCCCGCAGCTACCATTCCTCTTCGCACCGCTCAGGCGGCTCCTTCGGCGGCGGCCGCTCCGGTGGCGGCGGTTACCACGGGAAGTGGTAAATAAGGAGTCGGCAAGGGGTTGACAAGGAGTTGGCAAGGAGTCGGCAAGGAGTTGGCGAGGAGTCGGTAAACGCCCCCCCTAAGACCGCCCGTCGAGGGAAGCATCAAGCCCAAAAAGAAAATCCCTAACTGATTGAAACTCGAATCAATTAGGGATTTTTTTTGGTGACCCGGCTGGGGCTCGAACCCAGGACCCCAACATTAAAAGTGTTGTGCTCTACCTGCTGAGCTACCGAGTCAACCGCTTTGCGATTTGCGGGTGCAAATGTACAGCTTTTTTTTCAATTAGCAAGGAAATCTTCCAAAAACTTTTCCCGAAGCCGGGTAGGAGGCGGCAAATCCCTTATTCAAGGATGCCTTTGCCCTGGCGGACGATCATGATTTCGTCCTCAGTGCAGTCCACCACGGTACTGGCCACATGCTCGCCGGCGCCACCGTCGATGATGATGTCGACCAAGTCCTGGTATTTCTCGTTGATCTCCTCGGGATCCGTGAGATAGCCGCCGTACTCGTCGTCCTCGTCAACCAGCGACGTGGTCATGATGGGAGAGCCAAGCTCCTCGACCAGGTTGGTGATGATGGGCTGGTCGGGGATACGGATACCCACCGTCTTCTTCTTGCTCTGGAAGATCCTCGGGATGTTGTTGTTGGCGTTGAGGATGAAGGTAAAAGGCCCGGGGAGGTTGCGTTTCATCATCTTATAGACCTCGTTGTTGATAGGCCGGGTGAATTCACTCAACATGCTGAGGTCGTGGAAGATGAACGAGAAGTTGGCCTTCTCTTTCTTGATGCCCTTGATACGGCAGATGCGATCCAGGACCTTGGGGCTGCGGATGTTGCCGCCCACACCATAGATCGTGTCGGTAGGGAAGATGATGACACCGTCGTCGTTGAGGCACTCCAGGATCATCTTGACATACCTCGGATTGGGATTGGTAGGATGCAGCTTTAAAAACATACGCTTCTTTTTTTCAGGCTGCAAAATTACAAAAAGCCACGAAATGTGTATCTTTGCCGCCCGAAAAAAAATCTAAAGTAATGGTCCTGACCCTCAGCATTTGCACGCTTACCTGTTTCGCCATGATTATGGGCGTGCTGTTGTTCCCGAGAATCCGCATCGGGAAGCTGAGGCTCGGCAGCTACTGGGTGATCGCCCTGGCCGGCGCGCTCCTGCTGCTGGCGACGCGTCAGGTGTCGTTGGAGACGGTAGCAACCGCTTTGACAAGCGACACGGCCATCAACCCGATCAAGATCCTGGTGCTCTTCATCTCGATGACCATCCTGTCCATCTACTTGGACGAGCTGGGGTTTTTCCGCTATCTGGCAAACAAGACGTTGAAAAGGGCAGGGAAGAACCAGAAGAAACTGTTTCTGTTTCTCTATCTGATCGTCTCGGTGCTGACGATATTCACCTCGAACGACGTCATCATCCTGTCGTTTACACCTTTTATATGTTATTTCGCCAAGAACGCCCGCATCAACGCCATTCCGTACCTGGCGGCGGAGTTTGTGGCGGCCAACACCTGGTCGATGGCACTGATCATCGGCAACCCGACGAACATCTATCTGGGGACCTCCTACGGCATCGGATTCGTGGAATACCTGCAGACGATGTGGCTGCCGACCCTTGGCGCCGGCGTCACCGCGTTCGTGATGCTGTATCTGACTTCGCGCAGGAAACTGCGACAGCCGATTCATGGCGAAGCGGAGGATGTGGTCATCCGCGATCCCCTGAGCTTGTGGGTGGGCATCGTCCATCTTGCCGTCTGCACCGTGATGCTGGCGCTCTCGTCGTATATCGGGGTGGAGATGTGGCTGGTGTCGGCGCTGGCCGTGGGGAGCCTGGCGGTATGGTGTCTGGTGATCGACCTCTGCCGCCGTCATGTTCCCGACGAACTGGTCGCCTGTGGCAAGCGGGCACCATGGCAGCTGATCCCCTTCGTGCTCTCGATGTTCGTTATGACCATCGTGCTCTCCGAGAAAGGGGTGACGGCGGCCATCGGCGACTTCCTGGGCTCGCAGTATGCCACCCTGAAATACGGCATCGGTTCCTTTGTGACGGCCAACCTCGTCAACAACATCCCGATGAGCGTGCTGTTCTGCTCCATCCTGAAGTCGTGTGATCCTGCCGTCCTGCATGATGCCGTCTATGCCACGGTGATCGGATCCAACATAGGGGCTTTCCTCACGCCCATCGGTGCCTTGGCGGGTATCATGTGGAGCACCATCCTGAACGAACATCATTTCCACTTCGGCTATTTTAACTTCCTGAGGATTGGCATCACCGTGGCCGTACCCACCTTGTTGGTGGCCTTGGCCCTGGTCTGATATTTTTTTTTTGCTTGAGATGAATAGGAAATAATCTTTTTTTTAGTTTTGCGCTTTCAAAAAACAAGCAGCAAATCATGGGAGGTTTTTTCGGTATTGTATCCAAGCATCCTTGCGCCAAGGATCTCTTTTATGGCGTTGACTATCACTCACATCTCGGAACAAAACGCGCAGGTATGGTCACCCGGATCGGGGATCAGTTCTTCCGTTCCATCCACGACATCGAGAACAGCTATTTCAGGACGAAGTTCTGCGACGAGCTCGGGAAGTTCCAGGGAAATCATGGCATCGGCGTCATCAGCGACACCGACGCCCAGCCCATCGTGGTCAATTCCCACCTGGGCCGATTCGGCATCGTCACGGTAGCGAAGATCAACAACATCGACGAGCTGGTCCTGCACTGCCTCGACAACCGGCAGCAGTTCACCGAGCTGAGCTCGGGACGCACCAACCCCACGGAGTTGGTGGCCCTGCTGATCACCCAAGGCGAGGACTTTGTGGACGGCATCAAGAACGTCTATTCAAAGATCAAGGGGTCGTGCTCCATGCTGATCCTCACGGACAACGGCGTCATCGCCGCCCGTGACTACTACGGACGCACACCCATCGTGGTGGGCAAAGGGGAGGAGGGCTATGTGGTCGCCTCCGAGAGCCATAGCTACATCAACCTCGACTACACGACCTGCTACAGCCTGGGGCCTGGCGAGATCGTCAAGGTGACGCTGGACGGCGTGCAGCAGATGTTGGCTCCTCAACCCAAGCGTCAGGTCTGTTCCTTCCTTTGGATCTACTACGGCTATCCCGCCACCGACTACGAAGGAATCAACGTAGAGGAGGCCCGTTACAACGAAGGCCGTGAGATGGGCAAACAGGATTACGTCGACATCGACTATGTGTCGGCCATCCCCGACTCGGGCATCGGCATGGCCTTGGGCTATTCCAACGTCCGCAAGATCGCCTACAAACGCGGCGTGGTGAAATACACGCCCACCTGGTCGCGGAGCTTCATGCCGGTCAACCAGAGCCAGCGTGAGCATGTGGCCAAGATGAAGCTCATCCCGAACCGCGCCCAGCTCGAAGGCAAGAAGGTGGCCTTCTGCGACGACTCCATCGTCCGCGGTACCCAGCTGCGCGACAACGTGAAGATGCTCTACGACTACGGCGCCAAGGAGGTGCACGTGCGTATCAGCTGTCCACCCTTGCTCTACGGATGCCCCTTCCTCAACTTCTCGGCTTCGAAGAATGTGCTGGAGCTGATCACCCGCCGTTGCATCGAGGAGCTGGAGGGCGACGACAACCGCAACATCGAAAAATACTGCGATCCCACCACGCCGGAATATGCCAACCTGATCGAGATGCTCCGTCAGCATGTCGGCGTCGACTCTTTGAAATTCAACACCTTGGATAGCGTAGTGAACGCCATCGGCCTGCCCAAGTGCGATCTCTGCACCCACTGCTTCGACGGCTCGAGCTACGGACACGAATAAAAAAGTTGTGTTTTTTCTTGCTGTGTCAAGAAAAAGACGTACTTTTGCATCGGGTAAGTCTTATACGACCAGCTCCTGCTGAAATCCCCCAGGACCGGAAGGTAGCAAGGGTAGGCGGTTGTAGCGGTGCGATGTAAGTAGCTTACCCTTTTTTGTTTTATTGCAGTTTTGTTGTACCTTTGCAAAAAATACCGAACGCATGGACTTATCGATTGTCATCCCGCTGCTTAATGAAAGTGAGTCGCTTCCTGAACTGGAAGCCTGGATCCGCCGTGTGGTTGAGAAAGAGAACCTCAGCTACGAGATCGTCTTCGTCGACGACGGCTCCACCGACAACTCCTGGAAGGTCATCCAGGACCTCGCCCAGAACAACGCCAACATCCATGCGTTGCGCTTCCGTAAGAACTACGGCAAGTCGCCGGCCTTGAACGAGGGTTTCAAGATCGTGCAGGGCGACGTGGTCATCACCATGGACGCCGACCTCCAGGACAGCCCCGACGAGATTCCTGCGCTGTACCGCATGATCAAGGAAGATGGCTACGACCTGGTGTCGGGATGGAAAAAGGTGCGTTACGACTCCAAAGTGATGAAGAACATCCCCTCGAAGTTCTTCAACTGGACCACCCGCCGTATGTCGGGCATCAAGCTGCACGACTTCAATTGCGGCCTCAAGGCCTATCGCAATGAGGTGGTGAAGAGCATCCAGGTGTATGGTGAGATGCACCGTTACATCCCCGTCATCGCCAAGATGAACGGCTTCTCGAACATCGGGGAGAAGGTGGTGCATCATCAGAAACGCCAGTATGGCAAGAGCAAGTTCGGCATGAGCCGTTTCGTGCGGGGTTACCTCGACTTGATCACCATCAACTTCATCTCGAAGTTCAGCAACCGCCCGATGCATTTCTTCGGCGTGCTGGGTACGTTGTCGTTCCTGGCGGGTTTCATCATCTCGGTCTACCTGGTCTGCACCAAGTACTTCGGCCATAACTACGTGGCCATGACCAACCGTCCGTTGTTCTATCTGGGAATCCTCGCCATGATCGTGGGTGTGCAGCTGTTCAGCACCGGCTTCCTCGCCGAGATGATCACCTCCACCCAGCGGGACAAACGGGTCTATTCCATATCGGAAAGGATTTGAGCTTCACCCCAGAGGGGTTCAAGCCTTTAGAAGAGGTCGTCGATATTGCCGTCGTAGCTGTCGCCGCCAAAGGAATCGCCAAATTCGTTGAACTCGTCGCCGAACTCATCGAACTCCTCGTCGTATTCGTCCTCAAACTCGTCGAAGGGACTGTCGTCGGGGATGTCGGCGTTGTCCCAATCGAAATCCTCCTCAAGGCGCTCCTCGCTGAACTCGTCGTCCTCGTCGGCATGGTGCATGAAGGCCTCAATCTCGTCGTCGCTCATCTTGTCGAAGTTCATGTTGAGCAAGGCGGAGTCGCTGGCGGCACGGCCCAAGGATTTCAACTCACGTTTCACGGAAGGGGAGACGTAGAACTCGTCGATGTTTTCCTCGCAGTATTTGATATACTTCGGGTCCTTCTCATAGACCTCGGCGATGGTCATGCCTTCGTACTTGCCGAAGGTGAAGACGGAATCAATGTCGTAGAATTTCATGTCTGTTTTGAAATTTGCCGCAAAGATACTTATTTTTTCTATTTTTGCACATATTTTCAATCAAGACATTCATGACCCCCATCATCATATTCACGGTATTCGTCGTCTATACCGCCTTGTTGTTTCTCATCGCCCATCTCACCGCACGCAAATCCGACAACGACGCCTTCTTCAAAGGCAACCGGAAATCGCCTTGGTTTGTGGTGGCCTACGGCATGATCGGCGCCTCGTTGTCAGGTGTGACGTTCATGTCGGTGCCGGGCGGCGTCTATAGCGGACAGTTCACCTACATGGGCATCGTGCTGGGTTACGTGATCGGCTATGCGGTGATCGCCCTGGTACTGCTGCCCTTGTATTACCGGCTGAACCTGACTTCGATCTATTCGTACCTGGAGATGCGTTTCGGCGTACATTCCGAACGGACAGGTGCGGCCTTCTTCATCCTGTCGAGGCTGCTGGGATCGGCACTCCGCATGTATCTGGTGGTCTTCGTGCTCTACGAATATGTCTTCAAGGCCTGGGGCGTGCCGTTCTGGGTGCCTGCCGTGGTCTTCATCGGCATCATCCTTTTATATACCTTCAAAGGGGGCATCAAGACGGTGGTGTGGACCGACACGCTGCAGACGACCTTCCTGATCTTGGCCGCCGTGCTCACCGTATATTACATCACCAAAGACCTGGGCAGCGGCTTGGGCGACATCCTGCATTCGGCAAAGGAAGAAGGCTACACCAAGCTGTTCGAGACGGAATGGACGCACAACAAGTTCTGGCTGAAGCAACTTCTCAGCGGGGCGTTCATCACCATCACCATGACGGGACTTGACCAAGACATGATGCAGAAGAACTTGACATGCAAGAACTTACGTGATGCACAAAAGAACGTGATGACCTCAAGTGGGTTGTTCATCGTGGTGAACATCATCTTCCTGTGTCTCGGCGCCGCCCTCATCCAGTATGCCCATCAGACCGGCTTTGCCTTGCCCGTCAACGAAAGTGGGGTGGTGGTCAACGACAAGATCTTCCCCTCGGTGGCCTTCTCGCTGAGTACGTTCACCGCGGTGGTCTTCGTATTGGGGCTGGTGGCGGCAGGATACTCGAGTGCCGACGGCACACTGACGGCGTTGACGACGACGTTCTGCTTCGACTTCCTGCATTTCGAAAAGAAAGGCTACACCGACCAACAGGTCACGCGCTATCGCAAGTGGATCCATGTGGGTTTCGCCATGCTTTACCTGCTGGTCATCATCCTGTTCCGTCCCTTCCACAACGAGTCGCTGATCGACAAGGTGTTCGACATCGCCGGGCTGACCTACGGCCCCTTGCTGGGCCTCTATACCTTCGGGTTGTTTGTGAAAAACCGCAAAGCCATCGACAAGGCGGTGCCTTTCATCGCCATCGCATCGCCCATCATCAGCTACCTGCTGAAACTGTATTCCAAGGAGCTGCTGTGGGGGTATCAGTTTGGTTTCGAGATCCTGATTGTCAACGGTCTGCTGACGTTCCTGGGATTGTGGGCTTGCAGCCGGAAGGTCACTCCATCTTCATGTTGACGAGCTGACCCGTCTTGGGGTCGAGCTCCAGCTTCATCTTGCCCAGCGGGGCGAGCATGAAGACGCCGTATTGGGCCACCGTGGTACGTTGTTCTAGGAGAATCTCGCCGTCCATCATCACCTTGACGTTGGTCGTCTCGGGGATACGGTAGAACAGCTTGTTCTCGATGCTGAGCGACTCCACCGCCGACTGGCTAGGAGCATTGATGGTGGCCGTGGTCTGTAATGACTGGGTCTGTACCGTGATGAGATCGCCGTAGCCGGAGGTGCCAAACGAGAGGCCGTCCTCTTCGGAGAACTTGGCCACGGAGAGGCTGGGCACTTCTTTGTTGGGAGTGACGTACAGCGTCTTGACGTAGGTCTTCGTGGCACGCTTGCCGACGAAGAGGCTGAGGTAGTCGCGTTCCATCTCGTCGAGGTCGGCGTACATCTGGCGGTAGGTGTCGAGGTTGAAGGCGGTCTCCTGGAAACCGGTCATCAGCTTGATCTTCTCGTCGCGGATCTTGGCGATCATGTCGGCGGCGCTGCGGGCAGCCTGCTCGAGGTTGCGCGAGGTGCCGAACTGGTATTTGAACTCGGGGTTGTCCTGGCGCAGCAGGCCCGCATTGGGAGCGGAGGCTTCTTCCACCGGGGCCAGCCCTTCCATGCCCACCCCCTGAAGGATGCCTTTGGGCGTCAGCGTGAACTGCACGGCATCGCCCTTGCGGGGATTCATGGCCACGAAGAAGGTGGCGTTGGGATCCGCCTCGGCGCGGGGCGTCATCGTGATGGACTGGATCCGGTAGGCCGTCTCGTCGGCGGTGATATAGTCTTGTGCACCGATATAGCCCACATAGTCACTGTAGGGGCCACGCAACAGCTGCGTCTCCTCAACGAGGAAGTCGAGTTGCAGGACCGTCCTAGGCAAGGCGTAGTACAGGCCGTTCTGTTGGCCGGGAGTGGCCGCCTTGGCATGGGTGGTGACATATTGGGCCGACACGTTGCCGATGCCGAGCAGGACGACGGTCAGGGCAACCAGGATGCGATGGAAGTTTTTCATAATTCGAACGGTTTTGTGCATTTTCTGAATTGAGCCTTCAAAAATAAGAAAAAAGATTCCTACTTTTGCAAAAAATCGCACGATGATTACCTATCCTTTCAAAAAAGAAGGCCGTTTCTTCCTGATGGCCGGCCCCTGCGTCATCGAAGACGAGACCTCGCCGATCGCCATTGCGGAACGCCTGGCCGCGATCACCCAGAAGCTCGACATCCCTTTTATCTTCAAGGCCTCCTACCGGAAGGCCAACCGCTCCCGTTGGGACTCCTTCACGGGTATCGGTGACGAGAAGGCGATCCGGGTGCTCGCCACCATCCGGGAGCGGTTGGGGGTGCCGGTGGTCACCGACATCCATGAGCCCGAGGAGGCGGCCATGGCCGCCGAGGTAGCCGACGTGCTGCAGATCCCGGCCTTCCTGTGCCGTCAGACCGACCTGTTGGAAGCTGCGGCCCGCACGGGCAAGGCGGTCAACATCAAGAAGGGACAGTTCCTTTCTGGCGAGAACATGGGCTTTGCCGTCGACAAGGTGCGCCATGCGGGCAACGACCGCATCCTGCTCACCGAGCGCGGTTCGATGTTCGGCTATCAGGACCTCGTGGTGGATTACCGCAACATCCCGGTCATGCAAGGGTTCGGGGTGCCCGTGGTGCTCGACGTGACGCATTCGTTGCAACAGCCCAACCAGGCGTCGGGGGTCACGGGAGGACGTCCCGAGATGATCGGCCTGCTGGCCAAGGCGGGCGTTGCCGCCGGGGTGGACGGGATCTTCATGGAGACCCATCCCGATCCGGCACATGCCAAATCCGACGGGGCAAACATGCTACCGTTGGGTCAGGTTGAGGGACTGCTCAAACAGCTTCTCGAAATCAGGAAGGTTTTATAATTTTTTATTTCCTGATGATCGTTTTATTTCCCGATGATCATTTTTATTTCCCAATGATCGTTTTATTTCCCAATGATCGTTTTATTTCCCAGGGGCGATGCCCCTGGCTACCGACAGCAAACCCCTACGGGGTTCCGTGGACCATCCCGCGGGATTCCCGTGACACCCCATAGGGGTGGCCTGATGGTAGCCCACGGTGTGAACCGTGGGATAACGGAATCGATAAAAACACCCGTAGGGGTTCTTATGAAATAAAACGAACGATTTCACGAAGGGCGGCAAAGCCTTCCTTGACAGGGAACATCGGGAAGGTGTGGAACATCCCTTCATATTCATGGGAACGGATCGGACGGCCCAATTCCTGCATCCGCTCGGTCAACAGCTCGGCATCGACTTTCAGGATCTCATGGCTTCCATAGATCAGCAGGGTGGCCTCGGGAAACGCCTTGAGGTCGCCATAGACGGGACTCACCCAGGGATGCGTCGGCGGCAACGTGCCTTGCCATCCGCCCATAATGGTCTCGATGCGTTCCAGCTTGATCATGGTATCCAACGGCTGCAACGCCACCATGCGGTCGCGTCGGGTGAAGGCGTTGTCCACACAAGGGGAGAGCAGCACCAGGGCGGCTACGGGAGGCCACCCGTGTCGGGCGATCTCTTGGGTCAGCGTCATGGCAAGATTGCCCCCGAAGGAGTCACCCATCAGCACCACCTTACGGTATCCCTGGGGCAACACTTGACGCTCGTAGAAGTCGAGCAACACCCTCATGTCGTCCACGCAATGGTATTCGGGGTATTTCGGGTAGATGGGCATCACCACCCGGCGATGCATGCGGCAGGCCAGGTCGTGCACAAAACGCCAATGGAAGAACACGGGCTGGTAGATGCATGCCCCGCCGTGCAGATAGACGATCAGGGTGTCGCCATCGTCGTAAGGCTCGGTCTGGAACACCTGCATGGGAAATCCGCCAGCCGCCTCGAACAACGTCTCGGAGAAACGGTTCCTGAAATAACGGGGCACGCGCACGGGCTTGCGGTTGATGTTACGGCAATGCGCCAGCTCCTCCGCGATCTCCTCGGGTGTGGCATCGCGCAACGAGGCGAACATGACGCCCAAATAGCGGTCGGTAAAGCGCTTCCCAGGACTGACAAAAGGCTCACTCATAGATAGAATCAGACTTTGCGTTGGAAGATCTTGAGGTCGAACAAGGGCGCCGCGGCATAGATGTGGTCGAAGAGGTCGCTCTGGAGCTCCTCGTACTTGACCCATTCCTTGTCGAGGCTGAAGGCGTACACCTCGAGCGGCACGCCGAACTCGGTAGGCTGAAGCTGGCGCACCATGAGGGTCATGTTATGGTTGAGCTTGGGGTTGGACTTGATGTAAGCCGTGATATATGCCCGGAACACGCCCAGGTTGGTCATCTGGCGGCCATTGACGATGTTGGAGGTGTCGATGTGGTTGGCCTTGTTGTACTCGGCGATCTCGGCCTCCCGTTGGTTGATGTAGTCGCTTAGGCGCTCGATCTGGCGGAAACGCTCGATCATTTCCGGCGTGCAGAACTTCACGCTCGACGTGTCGATGGTGACGCTACGCTTGATACGGCGTCCGCCCCCTTCCGACATGCCCCGCCAGTTGGTGAACTGGTTGGTGACCATCGAGGCGGTGGGGATGGTGGTGATGGTATTGTCGAAGTTCTGTACCTTGACCGTGGTGAGGTTGATCTCGGTGACGGTGCCGTCGGCCTGGTCCATCACGATCCAGTCGCCGATACGAAGCATGTCGTTGATGGTCAACTGGATGCTTCCGACAAAACCTAGTATGAGGTTCTGGAAGATCAACAGCAAGACCGCCGACATGGTACCCAACCCGATGATGACGTTGCTTAGTTTCTTGCCCATCAGGAAAGAGATGATCAGCAGGACACAGAAAATGATCAAAATGATCTTGATGGTCTGGACCACGCCGGTGATGGGTTTCAGTTTGGACGTCTGATGCATGTTGTACATGTCGCTCCCCGCATTGACCACAGAGAAGAGCACCATGGTGACCACGATGATGTCGCAGACGATGCAGATCCCATAGATCAGGCCGCGTATATGGGGAAAATCGGGCAAGGTGGCCCCTAGGTATTTCATGACCATCACTGGAGGGATCAGCAGGCAGAGCCGCATCAGCACCTTGTTGTTGATGATCTCGTCGTCGTATTTGCTTTGGGTCTTGAGGATGACCCGATACACCGTCTTCTTGATGATGAAACGCACCAGGTACATCAACAGGACACTCACGCCGAGTATGGTAACAAAAGCGATGAGCTGGGAAAACAACTTGGCAGAAGTCTCACTGGCAGTCATCCTCAAACCAATTGTGTAAAGAAAATGTAAATATCTATCTATCATTACAAAAAATATATTTACTTAAACAATTACTTTAAGTGAAAGCGGGTTAATCTTGATGTGCAGGTCACGGTCCATGGGGAGGGATTCCCCGTCGATGTTGACCACGGCAGGAGCGGGGCGCATAATGGTGGCCTCCGCCGTTTGCAGGATCTCGACCTTGGGCGACTTGTCCATGTTCTTGCTAAGGAAATAGCTGCCCACGATGGGGAGCTCCAACGCATTGGGCTTGCGCACGATACAGAGATCTACCTTGCCGTCCCAGAGCGAGGCCTTGGGCGAGATGGGCACATCGTAACCCATCTGGTTGGAGTTGGCAAAGGAGATGAAGAAGGCCTGGGTGGTGAAGGTATGGTCGGGCAACACGATGGTGTAAGGCTGCTCATGAAGCTTGAAATAGTTGCGGACGATGTAGCGCAGGTAGGTCTCGAAGCCACGATGCGGGTCCTTGGCATAGTCGTCGGCCACTTGGGCGTCGTAACCCGTGCCAGCGATGCTGATAAAGGGTACTTCGTTGACCGTCACCGTGTCGATGCGGCACACGGCATGGCGGTTGATCAGCTGCAGGGCCTTCTCAGTATCCAAGGGGATGTTCAGGCATCGGGAGAGACCGTTGCCCGAGCCGCAGGGCAGGATGCCCAAGGCGAGGTCGGTACCGATGAGACGGGTACCCACCTCATTAATGGAACCGTCGCCGCCGGCCACCACAACGGTGTCGTATCCTTTCTCGACGGCCTCTTCAGCCAAGACGACGGCATGACCGGCATATTCCGAGACCCGGATGTCGGACGCAAACCGATCATGGTCGAGGATCCGTTCGATCTGTCCGGGCAGGTCGCGATGGTGTTTCTTGCCCGAGATGGGATTAAGGATGAACCGTATCCGTTGCTTGTTCATGGTAGGCTTCCTTATCGATGAATAATTGGTTGTTGACGAGTCGGTTGTGGTATTCCTGGATGCGCTCCCGGAGCTGTCGAGCCAAGTCGGGGCATTGGATCCGATCCACGAGGTTGTCGTTCAGCAGGCGGTCCTCTTTAAGGTTGAACACACCGATGGTATGCTCGCCATCGGACTGAAGGAGGTATTGCCCATCGCTGTATTGGTAGGTCAGGTTGACGTATGCGATAAAGGAGGGCTCGCTGAGCGTATCGAAAATGTTTCGTCCAAAGGAGAACACCGTGTCGTTCACGCCAAGGGCAGAAAGGATGGAGACATTCAAGTCGATCTGCTGGGCGATTTCATCGACCCGCTCCGGCTCCAGCCGCGAAGGCATGTAAAAGGCCAGGGGGATGGAATACATGCCCCAGATGTTGTTGTATTGGGCCCGGGTATGCTGGCTGTTGGCGTGGTCGGCGGTGAGGACGAACAGGGTGCTGTCGAACCAAGGTTGGAGGGCAGCCTGCTCAAAGAAGTCGCGCAACGCATGGTCGGTATAGTACACACTCTTCTCGAAACGGCTCCACAGATAGCTCTCCTTAGGCAGTTCGAAATCCTTTGGAAGGGCGTATGGATACTTGGTCGAGGACGTGCGGATCATGACGGCGAAAGGCTGGCTGAGGCCATTGAGGTTGTCGAGGCAGGACTGGAGGAAGGGACCGTCGAAGGTGTCGTCGGAGCGCCGTCCATTGGGATGTTGCGCCTCAAAGAGGGCGGTGTAGTAGCCTTGGGCGCGCAACGCAGCGCCCAAGCTCCCCAGGGTGTCGCTCTTGCGACGTCCCGCCGTCAAGTCGGTCTCCGTAAGCGCCGGAAGGCCCGACAGCAAGGAGGGGAGTTCCTCGAAGGAACGACGTCCGTTGGCACGGCCGTCGAAGGTAAGGCTCTGCTGCAGCAGGGAGTCGAGGAAAGGCGTGACCGGGTAGCGCCGTTCGGGGTCATAATAGGTGACCAGCTCCTGTCCGACACCTTCGAGCACCAGATAGACCAGGTTGGGCCGGTATCCCGGGTCGTCGGCCAGGAAGCGGTTGGCTTGGGTGCCGAAGTGGATCGGGGAGAAGTCCATTTCCTCGGGGCGGTACCATTGCAGCAGGTCCACAAAGAGGTCGTCATTCACTTCGACGATGGTAAAGGGCGTGTTCAGCAGGATGGGGATGTTTTGCGAGTCGGCATGCTGGAGGGCGGTCTTGCGGTTCACCGGCTTGGCTTGAAGGCCGCCGCGACAGGCGACGATGGTCAACACCAGGTAGATCAGGAAACTGGTCCATTGGGTGAAATACCATCGGCTGGTGAGCATCCGGTCACCCGGTTCGAGACGGGTCCGCTTGACCACCACGACGAGTAGCATCACAAACAGCACCATCACCAGGAGCATGTACCAATTGTCGGCAAACACCTCGGCTCCGATGGAGCCGAGTTCTCCACGATACTCCTTGAATGCACGAAGCACCCCGCTGGTCATGCGCGAGCCGACATACCTGAAATACACCGCGTCGATCATGTTCAGCAGGATCAGCACCGAATTGGCAAACACATACCACAGGTCGACCACCTTGTGCAGGGCCTTGTTGTAGATGAACTTGAAGGGCAGGCAGTAATAGAGGATGACCAGGAGGTTGGCGTAGGCCAGCACCACCCCGTCGAAACGCATCCCGACGAAATACAGTCTCAAGGCCTGGCGAAGGCTCAGGTGATGGAAAAACTCCGTATTGAGGAGATAGACCAGCCAGCGGCTCAACGAGAACAGCGCTAACGCCGCCAGCAGCCGTAGCGCCAAGCGTACAGCGGGAAGGTTCCAGAACCCCCGTTTCTCCTTTTTAGTGGCATAGTAATTCATTGTCCCGGTACCATTGGGGTGTTGTCTGCAAAAATAGAGATTATTTCGGAATGACAACCCAGAATCCTCAAATAGTCGTATATTTGCATCTTAAACCGATCCGACCATGAAAAGAACAGCCTTCCTTTTCTTCCTGCTGGCCCTGGCGATGCCTGGCCTGACACAAAACGCCTTTCCTCAGTACCGTTCGCCCATGGACATCCCCCTCTACCTGAGCGCCACCTTTGCCGAACTGCGCGCCACCAGCTTCCATGCAGGCGTTGACATCAAGACGCAAGGCGTGGAAGGGAAGAAGGTGTATGCGGTTTGCGACGGTTACATCAGCCGCATCGGCGTGTCTCCTTACGGTTATGGCAACGTTGTCTACATCACCCACATCGACGGATTCACCTCGGTATATGCCCACCTGCAACGTTTCAGCAACGACGTCGCCAAGTACGTGAAGGACTACCAGTACCGCAACAAGAGTTTCTCCTCCCAGATTTACCTCTCGAAGGAGACCTTTCCCGTCAAGGCGGGCGACCTGATCGGCTATTCGGGCAACACGGGAGGCTCGTTCGGACCCCACCTGCACTACGAGATCCGGCATACCGTCAGCGAGAAGCCGGTCAATCCGCTGTATTTCGGGCTGAAGGTGGCCGACGACGTGCGTCCCAACATCAAGGGCGTGGCCGTGTATCCCGTCGACGACGAAGCCACCGTGGAACGTGACGACGAGCCCCTCTATCTCAGCGTGGAAGGGAAGAAGAGCGCATACGTCCTGAAAGACAAGTCGGTGGTGTATGCCAACGGCAAGATCGCTTTCGGAATCAACACCGACGACCAGGTGGGCACCTCGCCCAACAAGAACGGTCCCTACCGATACGAACTCTACGTGGACGATGTGCTTCGGTTCCAGATGGAATGCGACAGCTTCTCCTACAGCGAGCCCCGCTATATCCACAGCCTGATCGACTACAAGCGCTACAAGGAGAAGGAGAACCGCTATGTGCGCACGGAGGTCGACCCCAACAACAAACTCTCCATGCTGGAGGTGAAGGACGGGGTGGTGGACGTCCAGGAAGGCGACACTTTGCAGGTCCGTTTCGAGATCGCCGACTATGCCGGCAACCGGTCGAAGATCGGTTTTCGGGTGGTGGGTACCGAACCCGTCGTGGTAGAGAAGGAACCCCTCATGCGGAGCCAATACCTCGTCAAGACCGACGGCAGCATCAACAGCCGCATCGAGATAGAAAACTTCCAGGTCTTTACCGAGAAGGGAACCCTCTTCAGAGACACCTGGATGAAGACCGGCGCCACCGATCCCGAAGGCTGCTGCTCGCGTTGCTACCGTTTCGGGGAAGAGACCCAGGCGGTGTTCAAGCTGTTCAAGGTGCGCATCAAGCCCGATGCGGGCTGGACCGACTACAAGCGGATGTTCATTGCCTATTTCGACCGGAAAGGCAAGGTCTCGTCGCTGGGCGGCAAGATGGCGAGTGACGGCTACATCGAGACCAACACCCGGTCGCTGGGCCAATACGCCATCAAGATCGACTCCATCGCTCCGGTGGTCAAGATCATGAATTTCAAAGACAACGACACCATCACCTCCAAGAATACCCTGAAGGTGAAGATCACGGACGACATGACGGGCATCGACCAGTACAACCTCTACGCCAACGACCAATGGCTTCTGGGACAATATGATGCCAAAAACGACCTGCTTTTCTACGAGGTGGACAGCCACATGAAACAGGGCAACAACACCGTCAAAGTGGTGGTTACAGACGGGGTTGGCAACAAGACGACCAAGAGCGTCAAGGTGTATCGCAAGTAAAAACCTGGGAAAGTTTTTCCACAACGTTTCCATGGTGATATCGAATTGCTTACCTTTGTGTAATGCAATAGGATATCAATATGGAATTTCAGGACAAAAAAGATTTCGAGAAATGCCCGCCTTCGGTGTATTATGAATCCCTTGTAGAACGGGGCGAACGCAGTGCCGAGGCGCTCTATTACCTCTTGACGCAACGCCTTTCGCGGGTGTTGCAGCATCAGTACCGGATGCACGGGGAGGGGATCCAGGATGCGTTCGACGACACGATCGACGACTTCTTCCTGTTCTTGCACGATGGTATCGGTCCTACGGCCTCGGAGCCCTTTGCCCTGCTGCAGCATGTGCGGGAAAAGAAGGCCTTTTTCAGCTGGCTGATCAGCACCTACCGCATTTTTCTGTTGAACAAACGGCGAAACGTCACCGGTTCCCCCGTAGTCAAACGGGTCGGCGCCATGGAGGGGGTGGCCGACGAAGGGGAAGGAGAGGAATCCATGACCAACCTGCTGGTGACGGCCATCGCATACGCCGACCAGGAGCTGTCGCCCCGCAACCGTTTCCTCCTTTACCGGATGCTGCTCTCCCTGGTAGACGCCCCTTCGGCCATCCCGCAAGAGGCCATGGCAGCGGCCTTGGGCATGCATCCGGTGACTTACCGGGTCACGGTCAAGCGGCAGAAAGACCGTCTGCTCGCTTCCATCGAGGCGCTGGAGCGGGGCGAAACCCTGAGCTTGGACGCGCCCCACGCCGTCTTACGCGACCGGATGGCCCACCAGTTCGACCAACTCCGAGAGCTCCTGTTGAGCGGCTACGAACAAGCGCTCGACGCGCTCCCTCAGGGCGATCGGGTGGTCTCGTTACGGGAACGTTACAGCGTGGGGCGCGAAGGGATGATGCACGAAGAAAGGCCTTGTTACGGAAGTAGTGCGGCGTCAATAATCCACCGCCTCCAAAAAGAGTGCATGGGCAGGGACCGACTCACCGGCTGAGCAACGGTCCTTGCGCTCGACGACGGCGCGGAACTGGTCGAGGCTCAGGCGTCCCTTGCCCACCTCGAGCAAGGTGCCCACGATGGCCCGAACCATGTTGCGAAGGAAACGGTCGGCCTTGATGTGGAAGACCAACAGCCCATCCTGCTCGAACCATCGCGCTTCCATAACCGTGCAGTTGTTGGTCTTGACCTGGGTGTGCAACTTGCTGAAACTGGTGAAGTCCGTGTAGGTCGTGAGCAGGTCGGAAGCCTGTTGCATGCGCTCGAGGTCGAGGTCGCCATAGAGGTAATAGGCATCGGCCTGGTGGAAGGGATTCTTCTGCCGGCTGATATAATAGTGATAGGTGCGAGCCTTGGCGTCGAAACGGGCATGGGCTTCGGGAGCCACCTCCCAGATGCGGTACACCACAATGTCGGGCGGAAGGAAGACATTGAGCCGGTAGGCGAGGTCCTTGGGATCGGCGATGGGTCCTTCCACGTCGAAATGGGCGTAATAGTTACGGGCATGCACCCCGGTGTCGGTACGGCCGCAGCCGGTGAGGCTGACCGGTTGCCCGAGCTTCAGGCTCAGGCAACGCTCCAGGGTCTCTTGCACAGAAGGATCATGGGGTTGGATCTGCCAACCGCAGTAGGTCGTTCCGTTGTAAGCCAGGTGGATAAAATATCTTTTCATGTCACAAAAATACAAAATAGACTATCTTTGCCAACAAAATACACCCCATGAGAACGAGTTTTTTATCGGACGACACGATTTGTGCCGTTGCCACCGCACCCGGAACAGGCGCCATCGCCGTGGTCAGGATGTCGGGTCCCCAGTCGCACGACATCGCCTGCAGGCTGTTTTACCACCACGGGAAACCCTTTCCCAAAGAGCACATCCAGCCCTACAGGACCTTCTATGGACAGTTGGTGATCCCGGCCTGTGCAGGCCAGGCTGCTACGACTCTCGACGAGGTGTTGCTCACCTTCTTCACCGCCCCGCATTCCTTTACGGGCGAAGATGCGGTGGAGATCAGCGTGCATGGATCGGTTTACATCCAACAACGGTTGCTGGAGCTACTGGTAGCGGAAGGGGCCAGGATGGCCCTTCCAGGGGAATACACCCGTCGTGCCTTCGTGAACCGGAAGTTCGACCTGGCCCAGGCCGAAGCGGTGGCCGACTTGATTGTCTCGCAAAACGAAGCTGCCCATCGGTTAGCGATGAACCAACTCAAGGGCGGATTTTCCAAACAACTTCAAGTGCTACGTTCCAAACTATTGGATATCACTTCGTTGATAGAACTTGAATTGGATTTCTCCGAGGAAGATGTCGAGTTTGCCGATCGCAGCCAGTTGCTGCAGCTGCTCGAAGAGACACAAGGCCATATCCACACCCTCACCGATTCGTTCTGCCTGGGCAACGCCATCAAAAACGGCATCCCGGTCGCCATCGTCGGAGCCACCAATACAGGTAAGTCCACCCTGTTGAACGCCCTCTTGGGTGAGGAGCGCGCCATCGTCTCCGACATCGCCGGTACTACCCGCGACACCATCGAGGAGGTGATGAACCTCAACGGCACCTTGTTCCGTTTCATCGATACGGCAGGCATCCGTTCCACCGATGAAACCATTGAGAAGATCGGCATCGAGCGCACCTTCCGCAAGATCGACGAGGCAGACATCGTCTTGGGCATGATCGACGCCACTTTGGATTCCGCTGCTGTGGAGGCCTCAGCCCGTATGATCCTCGAAAAGACAGACACCACCCGTCAAACCCTCGTGCTGTTGCTGAACAAGTCGGACCGTTGCGCCGACACCGTCGCCGACCGGATCGACCAGCTGAAAAACACCGTATGCGAAGCCCTCGGTGCCCAAGCGGGCCATGTCTATCTGCAGACCCTCTCGGCCAAGACGGGAAACGGCCTGGACCAGCTCAAGCAAACGCTTTCGGAGGTGCGGCAGGGCATGGCCCTCGGTCAAGACGCCGTATTGGTCACCAACCTCCGTCATTACGAGGCCTTGCAACATGCCGCCACCAACCTTGAGGCGGTACGCCGCGGCCTCCAAGACGCCCTGCCTACCGACTTGGTGGCGCAAGACCTCCGTGAGGCCCTCTATTACCTGGGTTCCATCACTGGCGAGATCACCACCGACGAGGTGCTGGGGTCGATCTTCGGGCGTTTTTGCATCGGCAAATAGGGAACAGCCAAAAACTTTGGATACAACAAAAGAAAAGAGGAGACCGGTCGGTCATCCTCTTAACTCATTGAAATAAATAAGTTTCCCTAGGCGATTATTTCAGTTTGCCCAAACGAGCCGTCACCTTGTAAGTGGTCTTGGAGTAGAGGTCCGTTCCCAAGATGGGGGCATGTCTGTAGGCTTCCACCTGCGGGTAGATCACCACATCATAGCCAGGATTCTCTTGCATCAGTTTGTACAGGGCATAGTTGGCACCGGTGGTGACAATGGCACCCAGCACAGGCGTGGAACCAGTTTCGCTCTTTCCAAAGAGACGAGCCCAGTCGAGACCCAGGATGCGGGTCACGGTGGCTTCGGCCGTCACTTGGTTGGAGAGTTCCAAATCGTTGGAATTCAAGGTAACTTTGACATTGGGTTCACGCATGGTGTGACGATAGGATTGGCAGCTGGTAGCCATCACTATGGTAATCACACAAGCCAAAAGTAAAACTACTTTTTTCATAGTACTGTTGTTTTGATAATAGGTTGGTTTTCGGGCAAAATTAAAGAATGAAAAACAAAAAACCAAGGAATCCCTTGGTTTTTTGTTTTAAGGAAGTTGAAACAGCCTTATCGGATCACGGTCTTTACCGACATGGCACCCGTGGCATTACGCAAAAGAATCACATAGAGGCCGTTGGAAAGCGCATGGGCAATGTGCTCACGGCTCTCAGCAGCGACAACATGCTGCATCACCGCTTGCCCTAACACGTTGTAGACCGTCATCTCCAACGCTGAAGCCTCCTGATTGTCCACCACGATTTCATGGTTGGCGTTCCAAAGCGTAACGTTCAGGGCTTGGGCTTCCATGACGTTCTGGTCCACCAAGTCGATGAAGATCGGGTTGGAATGGCCGTTCTGGGGATTCGTCAGCTCGGCAAAGCTCAAGGTTTCCGTTTCGAGGTACTGGTTAGCCACGTTCCCTTGGAGGTCCATGACCACCATCTTCTTGATGCCTTGGTTGTTGACATTGGGCACGATGCCACCGAAGTAGCCGTTCTTGCCGGCCACCTCTTCCTTATAGAAGGAGGCATACTGGCTGATGGCGGTGTAGTCGATGCCCGTGGTCTCAACCGGGGTGGTGAACACAGGACGTTCGTCGTTGACACCGGCGAACAGCATCGCCATGGACTTGGAAGGTTCGTTCGAACGCACATAGAAGGCCGATCCATGGGTGGCGTCGGCATCCGTGCCGAAATTCAACACGGTAGCGTAGTCGGTCGAAGTCAGGATATGGGCCACTTCGGTGCCGTTGGCACCGTCGTTCAGACGGACCCGGAGATAAACGCTGTTACCAGGCGTAAAGCGGTTGTTGGCCGTAGGTTCGTTAACCAGCCACACAATGGCCTCGCCAGAGGCGTTGGTGGTGAAGGTGCCATAAGCGCCGTCGGTCGCCAGGCTCGGGTTGGTGGTGCGGGTGAAGCCGGAAGGATTGACAAAGATGACGTTGCCGGCACCAGCTACCTCAGGACCGTCGGTGTCGCCGATAAACTGATTGACATAGCGGTAGGTGGCGTTGGGCTGCAATCCGCTGAACGTAACCGGGATGGAAACGGGAACACGGTTGTTGTTGCTACCATTGTTGCCTTGGATGTACATCGGAAGGGTTGCGCTCATGGAGGCCACCAGGTTGGTCAACACGTTACCGTTGAGGGCCACCTCGATGGAGGCACCACCGCCGTAGTTGCTGACAGAACCTTGATAGTCGCCGATCTCGAGGTTGGCATTCATACGGACATAGATGGTCACCGGCTGGCCTTCAAGCTCACCATTCTCGTAGGGGATGGAGAAGTCGCTCATGAAAGCGGTGCCGTTGAGAGAGACCTCGAAAGGTCCGTCGGCCTCGACAAAGACCTCGCCGCTGCCTTGCAGGTAGTTGCCCGTCAAGGTATAGCTGACCACCGGGGAAGGGCCTTCGCCATACACATAGCTCATGCTCAAGCTGGCGTTGGAGACTTGCAACAGGGGATCGCCGCTCATGCCGCTGCAATAGAGCATGATGTCGTCCACTTCCCAACCGGCGGCTTCGCTCTCAGTCGAAGTGTATTTGAAGCCGATGTAGCAATTGTTTCCGGAGAAGTTGTCCAGGTTGATGGCATCGGTGACCACCCAGTTCCATCCACCTTCCGACAGGGAAGCCGTAAGCGGAAGCCAGGTGGCATCCGAAGGATTGCTCCCGTTGTAGTCGCTGGAGAAATACACCTCCAAGTCCGGACCGGTGAAGTTCATGGCCGTACGGAAGGTGAGGCGCACGTCGGCGTAGGCGTTGATGTTGAAGGCAGGGGAGATCAGCCAATCTTCGCATGCCCCTTCGTTGTAGGCATTGGCCACAGCGTAATGGTTGCCGCTATGGACACCGATTTCCCATTGTGGGGTGCCCGACACAGACTGCTCCGTCCAGCCGTTCCAGTCGCCTTCCCAGTCTTGGTTGAAGATCATGGTCACCCCCTCCAGGATGATGAATTCAGCACTGACGACGTCGCTGTCGATGTAGTCGGCCTTGGTGGCGTAGGCCTGCAAGGTGCCGCTCTCGCTCACCTGAATCGGAGCGGTGTAGGCGGTCCAGTTGGCGCCGTTGCCCAGGCTGTAATAGATGGTCGCTCCTTCGGTGGCGCAAGTCAAGGTCACACTGACCGGTTCGGTGAAGAGACCGCCGTTGGGATCGAACACCGGTGTGCTGACGGTGGGTTGCGGGGCATCGTAGGGCTGGATGTCGTCGGTGGAACGGGGGTTGATTTGCTTGGTGTCGTCAAACACGCTCACGAAACCGATCAGGTCGGCTTCTTGGCCTTCATGTACCTCGAATCCATTCAGCACTTTGAAGTTGTCATAGACATTCATGCTTACCTGACCCTGAACGAAAGGAGCCGTACGGCCTGCCGTGTTGGTCGTATTGAAGACATGGTCTTCGGTGAACGCAACGTCGGTCAGCTTGACCAACTTGCTCTCCCAGGCGCTGAAGTTGGCCTCGATTTCGGCAGCCGTTACATCGGCAGGAACCACGGGCGTACCAGGCACGCCTGCCGCGGGGCTTTGGGTCGGGACAAACTCCATCAGGCCGTGATACAGGGAGGAGGTTCCCACGATACCGCCAGAGATGACGTCGCCGCTGTTATAGGTTTGGTTGAGGGAGCCATAGATCAGCAGACCGCCGGTGCCATCCTGGACAAACAGGTTGATGCCGTTTTGGAACACCGCCGTCAGGTTGCCGGAGATGCCCGAGATCGTAGCGTCGGTTTCGGTGTGGGCCGCTTTCCAGGCAGCGATGTTGGGATACATCTGGACGGTCTGGAAAGTATAGGTGGCCGCGGTCACCGTACTGGGGGTCATGCCGCTCTTGTAAGCCCGGGCCTTGACCGTTGTGGTCTGGCTCAGGGTAAGGCCGTTGGCAGGGAAGGTGGTGCTCGATTCCGTAGGATCGTTGCCATCGGTGGTGTAACGGATGGTGGCACCTTCCGTAGCGCAAGTCGCCGTCACGGTCAAGGTTGGCTGGTAGACGGTGGTGGAGCCGGGGCTCAGCACGGGGGCCGTCACCATGTTGGCGTCGGTTTGGTAGGTTACCGTGATGGCAGCCACACGGCGATGGCCGGAGGTGCCACCAATGGTGAAGATGACTTCGCCGGTGGAACCGGCCCAGGCAGGATAGTCGGTCGTTCCCGTATTGGACGTGACATCATTGCCATTGTCGCCCGAACCCGGGGTGAAGACGATACCGGTGATCATACCCGTTTCGGCGGCCAGCACGATGGTGTTGCCCGCGTAGGCACGGATAGCAGTACCTGTGTTGTAGTACTTAGGGCCGTTGTTTCCGTTTGCCTTGTTGAAGGTTACCGTGACATTGTCGTCGATGTTGAACGTCAAACCGTCCACATCCTCGCCATTTTCAAAGCCGAGATCTGCGAAAGTGATCGTCGCCTCGGTTCTCGTTTGTCCCATGGAGCGCATGGGAAGGGCCAATAAGAATAATGCGGCCACAAACAACGTAAAGATTTTTCTCATGGTGTTGTATTTTGATTTGTTATTGATGATTCATCGATTCCTATTCGAATCTACAAAAATAGACAAAACCCCTTGTACTTGCGAGCCCAGTTCGCTGTAAATTATCAACATGATTTGTTGATAAAAATGTTGATAAAATGAAAGGTTTTTTATATTTTTGCAGAAACAACACGACAAGGTCATGAAAAGCGTCTTCAGAAAAGCATGGATCGCCCTTATCGCTGCCTCCGTACTGGTGGTGGGCGCCTGTTGCAGCATCCGCAACCGATCCGACATCAAAATTGTCAAGGAACGTATCTCCGACCTCAAGGAGGAACTGAACAGGAGGGAACAATCCTGCATCTACGGTCCGCCGGAGATGATCGAAGAATACGGAAAGAGGACCCAGCAGATGCGTGAGGAGCTGGAATCGCTCGAGCAGGAGCTCCAGCGACTAAGAAAATGCAATTGAACCCGGCATGAGGATCTATCTGGTCGGATACATGGGTGCCGGTAAGTCCACGACGGCCAAACGGCTGGCGCGGCGCCTCGGCGTTGAATCGTACGACACCGACCGGCTCTTCGAGGAACGTTTCCGCATCTCGGTGAACGACTTCTTCAAGAAATACGACGAACCGCTCTACCGCAAGCTGGAGACCCAAATCCTGCAATCCACCGAACAGTATGAGAATGCCGTCATCGCCACAGGCGGGGGCACGGCCTGCTTCAACGACAACATGGCTTGGATGAACCGGAACGGCATCACCGTATTCCTGAAAACCAGTCCCCAAACCAACTTCAATAGGCTTTCGCAATCCAAAGTCAAACGTCCGCTGGTGGTCAACAAAACACCGGAAGAACTGGAGACCTTCATCATGCAAAACCACGCCGAACGCTTGCCCTACTATGAGCAGGCGCAACTGACCGTAAAAGGGGAGGACCTGGACCTGGAGGCCCTGGTCGAGGCACTCAAACCGTTGCTTCCTCCGGCTTCAGCGCCAACAATGTGATGTTTTCGACGTGTTGGGTGTGGGGGAACATGTCCACCGGCTGCACCGCCTTCACCTCGTATGCCTGTGACAAGAGCTGCAGGTCACGCGCTTGCGTGGCGGGGTTGCAACTCACATACACGATTTTCCTGGCACGGATCTTCAACAGCTGTTCCACCACCTTTTCGGCCATGCCAGCACGGGGTGGGTCGGTGACGATGAAGTCGGGGCGGCCATTGGCAGCGATGAATTCATCGGTGAAGATCTTGGCCATGTCTCCGGCAAAGAAAGTACAGTTTTCGATGCCGTTCAGGGCCGTGTTGACCTTGGCATCGGCGATGGCTTCCTCCACATATTCAATGCCCACCACACGCTTGACAAAACGCGAGAAATACTGGGCGATGGTGCCCGTGCCGGTATAGAGATCGTACATCAGCTCGTCGCCCTGCACTTCCGCCAGGTCGAAAGCGGCATGGTAGAGCCGTTCCGCCTGATACACGTTGGTCTGGAAAAACGACACCGGACCGATGCGGAACTTCAGGTCGGGGAAGCCTGGGCGGGGCGAGGCCATGGTCTCGATGAGCCAGGGATCGCCCTTCAGGCACTCGAACGGAAGGTCGTTGATGACGTCGTTGAGCTTGCTGTTGATGATGAGCAGCAAGGAGACGATCTGCGGGAAGGCCTTCTCCAAGGCGGGCACCAGTTCGTTGCGGATCACGCCGTTCTCCTCGCTGATGACCAGAATCACCATGAACTCGCCTTTGGAATTGCATCGGATGACCAGGTTACGCATCAAGCCCTCATGATGGCGCACGCTATAGTAAGAGAGGCCATGCTCCATGGTAAACTTCCTGACAAACAGCCGAATGTCGTTGGAAGGATCGGCCTGAAGGTGGCAACGTTCCACGTCCACCACACGGTCGAACAGGGAGGGCAGGTGGAAGCCCAGGCCCTTGACCTCGTCTTCGCCGTAGGTGCCGGCAGGAGCCCCATCGATGAGCCATTTGCGGTTCGAGAAGGCGTATTCCAATTTATTCCTATAGAAATATTGTTTTTCGCACCCCAAGATGGGACGAATCTCCGGATAGTCGACCTTTCCGATACGGTCGAAGTTGTCTTTGACCTGCTTCTGTTTGTAGTACAGCTGCCATTCGTAGGCCAGGTGCTGCCACTTGCATCCGCCACACAGTCCGAAATGCTGGCAGACGGGTTCGACACGCTTGTCGGAGTATTGCTTGAAACGAAGGATGCGCCCTTCGAAATAGTTCTTTTTCTTCTTGAAGACCTCGATATCTACCACATCGCCAGGCACGCCAAAGGGGATGAAGACCACCCGTCCCTCGGGCTTGGCTACCGACATGCCTTCGCTACCGGCATCGACGATCAGGACATCTTCCAGATATTCAGGTTCTTTTTTCTTTTTCATTGCAGTTGCCTTGGAAATAAGAGGGATTATCGTTTCTCTTGAAGTGATAGGAATGCCTTTCCGATATGGCTGATGATGTCGGAGGCGATCATCGCTTCTTGACCCAGCTCTTCGGCTGCCAGATCACCCGCCAAAGCATGGAGATGCACGCCCAACACAGCGGCTTCGGAAGGATGGTAACGCTGGGCAAGCAGGGAGAGGATCATGCCCGTGAGCACGTCACCGCTGCCGCCGGTGGCCATGCCGGGATTGCCTCCCGTGTTGAAGAACACGCTCCCGTCGGAGAGCACCGTGGTGGGATAGCCGCCTTTATATATGATGATGATATGGTATTTCATCGCCATCTCACGTTGCAGCTTGATCCGCTCAAACGAGTTGGCGGTGGCACCGAAGAGGCGTTCGAACTCCTTGGGATGGGGGGTCAGAATGGTGTTCTGGGGGAGGAAGGAGAGCCAGGTGGGATTCTCCGCCAGGATATTCAGCGCGTCGGCGTCCATCACCATGGGCACCTGACAATCCTGAATCAACCTTTTCAAGCCACGCGCCGTCACCTCGGCCTTGCCCAGACCGGGACCGATGCCGATGGCGTTATAGGCCTGCAAGCGGTCGAAGTCCTCGAAACGGTACCGGTTTCGGTCGTCGCGGTCGTCTTCCAACTGGTAGAACATGGCCTCGGGAAGCGTGGTCTGAAGGCTGGTCCAAGCGGACTTGGGAAGCAGCACGGTGAGCAGCCCGACACCGGTCTTCATGCAGGCCTTGGCGCCTAAGAGGGCGGCCCCTGTCTTGCTTTCCGATCCGGCAACCAACAAGGCGTGGCCGTAGTCGCCCTTGTGCGAGAACCGTGACCTGGGGTGAAGAAAATTTGCGGCGATGGGTTTCAGCATGACCCGGTAATGGGTTTCAACGCTGTTCAGGTAGTCGGGATGCAGCCCGATGTCGAAGGCCTCGATGGAACCCACGTAGGGATCGTTCTCCGGAATGAAGAACGCCAACTTGGGCACCTGGAAGGTTAGCGTGTAATCGGCCTTGACGACCGACTTCGATTCCGTGGGGGCATCGGCCAGCAAACCGGAAGCGATGTCAATGGCGATACGGATGACCATCTGCTGGTTCAGATAGTCCACCAACTCCGCGGCAAGTCCTTCAAGGGGACGGTTCAAGCCTGTCCCAAAAAGGGCATCCACGACCACCTCGCCATGCTCCAGCTTCGGAAAGTCCTCGGCGCTATGCACATCAAGAATCGGAACCTTGCCTGCTTCTTTCAACCTATTATAGTTGGTCTCGCAATCGGGACTCATCTTGTCGGCATAACGGACGAGATACACGACAGGCACCCTCTCTTTCTCGCTGAGCAGTCGGGCCAACACCAAGCCGTCGCCACCGTTGTTGCCCATGCCGCAGAAAATGCTCACTTTGCTTTCTTTCTGGGTCCGTTCCACGAACCAAGGCACCAGGGACCCGGCAGCGCGCTCCATCAAGTCGATGGAAGCCACAGGTTCATGCTCAATGGTATAGCGATCCGCCTCACGAATCTGTTCTGTCGAAAGGATTTTCATGATGAAGATATTTTCTGCAAAGATAAAAAACCTATCTTTGCCCTGACAAATAAAAAGCAATGAAACGCATATTATTGATTGCACTTTTTGGTCTTATTGCTTTCGGGGCCTATTCACAAGGCTACATGCACTCCAAATTCATTCTCGAAGGCGATTACAACCGTACCGAAATGTTTCGACCCCATGCCTCGTTAGGCATCTACTGCCGTTCGAATAGCGGTAACGGCGTAAATCTAGGCTACCAAGCCGGACCTGACAAACATAGTTTTAATTTGGCCTATCAGATGGGAACAGAAGGATTTACCAGTCATGATTTTGCTTACATCGAAAACCGTTACCTCTATCGTCGTTTCACGAGCTATGACCTTCAGGAATTCAATGCCGTGCTCACATTGGGCTACCGCAATATCCATTGGAATTTCCAACTGGGTCTTTGCAATCGCTACATCGCCGAAGTACCACTGAGAAAGAACGGGGGGGAGGGCGTCATTTTCGAACCCATGAACGTGGTCTTCAATATTGAAGGCAACCTCTTTGACCAAAACCATCCATGGAACATCGGCGGCGGCATCTCCAACTACCGCGAGTTCATCATTGAGCGAGTCACTTTGTTCTATTATACCATCCATGGGTATTACGACCTCACCGACCAGTGGCGCTTGACCAGTGAAGCCGGTCTGCATCCCTCCGGTGTGCTCAACTTGTCTGCCCAATACAACGGTTTCTTTTTTAACATCGGTTGCACCTATAAACATTGATGATCATGAAAAGACTTACCTATATCCTCCTTCTCGCCGCCAGCCTGATGCTGGCTTCTTCCTGCAACCGCCTCGATGTGTTGGGCATGGTCATCAACCGTAGCGACACCGAAGAAAGGGTGGCCGACTGGCTCGACTGGAACAGCCAACATGACCCGATCGTCCTAGACAACGCCCCGGATGAATACTGTTTCTATTCCTGTTCCGACTCGCATTATTCCGAACGGGACAGCATCGCGCCGCAAGGACCTAAGGACCGTCTGTATCAATACATCACGGCCATGCGCAACGACCCTAAGGCAGTCCTGGCCATCCATGCCGGCGACCTGGTCAACGAAAGTGGCGAGGCGGGCTTCCGCATGACCGAAGAAGCGCTTCGTTTCAACCCCGACACCCAGGCAAGCGACAAACCTTGCTTCCCAGTGATCGGAAACCACGATGTGTATTTCGACTGCGCCGCCTTCTTCAAACAGTATTTCCACACCTCCACCTATACCGTCACAGTGAACACGGCCGGTGGCTTCAAAGACCTTTTCATCTTCCTCGACTCAGGCAATGGCACCCACGGGAAAAGACAGCTGGAATGGCTGGAGACCCAGCTGAGACAACGCAACGAATACCGTTACTGCTTCGTCATCAGCCACAACTGGCTCTTCCGCACCACCTATAACCCCACCACGACCCCTGCCGCCAACCTTCCTGAGGATGAACAATACGCGTTCATGGACCTGATGGCCCGCAACGATGTCACGATGGTCCTCATGGGACATTTCCATTACCGCGAAACCAAGACCTTTGGCGGTGTGAAATACGTGATGACCGACAACCTCAACGACCCGGCCGAAGCCTCCTATCTGGTGGTTCGTTGCGCCGACAAGGTGACTTACGAATACCGCGTGCTGGATCTTGACAACGAATAACAAAGCGTGCCATGGATAGCGATCGGATCCGACTCACCAAAGAGAACACCCATGTCTTCGACTCCTATCTCATCAGGAGCAAGGAAGACATTCGCGCGTTTCTGGAGGAGATCCGTGAACAAAGTGATCCCGACATGGCCATCATGCAACGCACCTTGAACTCGCTGATTGCGGAATGGCGCAGCCACAACCTATTCTACTACCTGCACGTGTTTCGTAGCCGCACCAAAGACGTCGACCTGGAACGCACCCAGTCGTGGTGGCGCGAGCTGTTCTGCCGCGTGGTCAGTTTCTTCTATTTCTGGTAAGATAGTTCCGGACCTTGGGACGCTCCTAAACCCTACGGAAACTCACTCCACCGTGACCGACTTGGCCAGGTTGCGGGGCTGGTCCACATTGCAGCCACGCATCACGGCGATGTGGTAGGCGAGGATCTGCAAGGGCACCGTGGCCAGCAGGGGCGAGTAGAGGCATTCCGTCTCCGGGATCTCGATGACATAATCGGCCATCTTACGGGCCAACACGTCTTTTTCGCTGACGATGGCGATGATCTTGCCGTCGCGGGCTTTCACCTCCTGGATGTTACTGAGCACCTTCTCGTAGGTACTGTGGTTGGTGGCGATGAACACCACAGGCATGTCCTTGTCGATCAAGGCGATGGGACCATGTTTCATCTCGGCGGCGGGATAGCCCTCGGCATGGATGTAGGAAATCTCCTTGAGCTTCAAGGCACCTTCCAGCGCCACCGGATAGTTCTGCAGACGGCCCAGATAGAGCATGTTGCGTACGTCCTTGTATTTCAATGCGATGTCCTTGACGTGGCCGCTGTGATCGAGGGTCCACTGGATCTTCTCGGGGATGCGGTCGAGTTCATCGATGAAGGCCTGGCGCTCCTCGTCTTTCAGGGAGCCCTTCAGCTCGGCCAGACGCAAGGCCAACATGGCCATCACGGTCACCTGCGAGGTGAAGGCCTTGGTCGAAGCCACGCCGATCTCCGGGCCGGCATGGGTATAGATGCCTGCGTCGGTCGCCCTCGAGATGGAGGAGCCGATGACGTTGCAGATGCCGAGCACCACGGCGCCTTTTTCCTTGGCCAGCTGGATGGCGGCCAAGGTATCTGCCGTCTCGCCTGATTGCGAGACGGCGATCACCACGTCGTGCGGGGTGACCACAGGGTCGCGGTAGCGGAACTCCGAGGCATATTCCACCTTCACGCGGATCTTGGCCAGCTTCTCGATGAGGTAGCTGCCCACCAGGCTGGCGTGCCACGAGGTGCCGCAAGCCACGAAGACGATGTTGTCGGCATAGAGCAGCTGCTTCTCGTATTGAAGGATGCCGCCCAAACGGACGGTGTTGGCCTCGGGATGCAGCCGGCCACGCATGGTGTCGCGCACGATGGTGGGCTGCTCGTAGATCTCCTTCATCATGAAATGGTCGAAACCGGCCTTCTCGATGCTGTCGAGGTTCATCTGGAGTTCCTGAACGTAGGGGATGGCCTCCACATCCTGGATGGTCTTGATGTGCAGCTCTTCGCCCAGCTTGATGCGGACCACCTGCTCGTCTTCGATATAGACCACCTTCTGGGTACGGCCCACGATGGGCGTGGCGTCAGAGGCGATGTAGTATTCGCCCTCGCCGATGCCGATGACCATGGGGCTGCCCTTGCGGGCAGCGATGAGCTGGTCGGGATGGCCTTTCTCGAGGACCACGATGGCGTAAGCGCCGACCACATGGTTCAAGGCGATGCGAACGGCTTCGAAGAGGTCGACATGTTCGCTCTGTTGCACGTCCTCGATGAGGTTGGTGAGCACCTCGGTATCGGTGGACGACTGGAAGTGGAAACCACGTTTCTCAAGCTCCTTGCGGAGGCTGAGGTAGTTCTCGATGATGCCGTTGTGGATCAAGGCGATGTTGCCGGATTGGGACCGATGGGGATGGGCGTTCACCTGGTTGGGCTCCCCGTGGGTGGCCCAACGGGTGTGGGCGATGCCGATATGGCCGCTGCAGTCTTTATCAGAAGCAAAGTGCTCCAGATCGGACACCTTGCCTTTGGCTTTGTAGATATTCAGTTCGTCCGCTTCGTTCAGCAGCGCCACACCGGCGCTGTCATAACCACGGTATTCAAGTCGTTTGAGTCCTTCAATGAGAATCGGGTAGGCTTGCTGCGACCCGATGTAAGCTACGATTCCACACATATTCGATTGGCATTAAAATTGCAAAATTAAACTTTTTTGTATCTTTGTAACACAAATGGTTTTTAAAATGAAAAAATTTTTGCTTCTTATCTGCCTCAGCCTCATTGGTTTTCAAATGAAGGCCCAATACGGCACCCAATTCGAGAACCGCGGCTTCGAGACCTGGGCCAACTATGGCACCAACAACAATACCATCGAGCCGGTCCGTTGGCATTCCACCAAGTCGGCGTCCGGGACCTTCACGGGACTCCTCTCGCAGCAGGTGGAGCCCTCCGAGGTAGTCCGGCCGGGTACGCACGGCAGCAAGAGCGCCCGTCTATGGCCCGTTTCCGTGGTTGGCGTCACCGCCAACGGCAACCTGACGAATGGCAGGATGAACGCCGGCAGCATGTCAGCGACGGGAACGGGCAACTACAACTACACCCAACGATCCGACGCTCGCTTCAACACCCCGATTAACCGGGTGCCGGACTCCCTGGCGGTATGGGTCTGTTTCCGCAGCACCAACCCGGAACAGAAGGCACTGATCAAGACCGTGGTGCATGGCGATGCCGACTTCAAGTTGATTTCCAACGGCACCATGGATCCCCTCGACCAACGGGTGGCGATGGCAACGGCCACCTTCATCCGTACCAGCGAGGCGGGAGGGCCCTATTATTGGCGGCGGATCTCCGTCCCGTTCCAGCGCACCGGCCCCAGCAACGACCCACGATACATCCTGTTCACCATCAGCACCAACGAAGTGCCGGGGCAGGGAGGCACCGCCGACGATCTGTATGTCGACGACATCCTCTTGATATACAATCCCTCCGTACAGCTGGGGTCACTTGAGAAGAACCACTATCACCTGGGGGAGGAAATCGACATCCCCTTTACGCTCGACGGCACCTTCTCACCCGACAACCTCAACCAGGAGCCCAATCAGGTAATCGCCCAACTCTCCCAAGCCAACGGCAGTTTCAGCCGACCCATCGAGCTCGGCCGTAGGGTCACGGACGAAAGCGGGGTGATCCACGCCACCATCCCCATGGTCATCGCCCCAGGCGACCATTACCGGATCCGGGTAGTCACCACCAACTATGTCATGATCTCCGAGGACAACGGCTTCGACATCAGCATCAACTCCGGTGCAGCGGTGACGGAACAACAGGAACCCTCACTGCAGCTGTTTCCCAATCCCGCTCGGCAATGCCTTCATATCACTGCGGATCAGGAACTTACCAATGTGGATCTGTTCAACTTATCCGGCGAAAAGGTGCTTTCCTGTCAGCTGGCTTCCAAAGATCATGTCATCTCCCTCAACGGTCTCGCCACAGGGATCTATCTGGTTCACTGCCAACTCCAGCAGCAGACCCTATACAGAAAACTTATAATACAATAAGATTATTCTTGAGCGACCGACTTGCGCTTGAACAAATAGAGCGTCCCGTCGGTCTCCACTACCTCAAACGCATCGCGGTGACCAAAGATCACTTGGCCGCCAGACGCTTTTTTATCGATATAGGAAGCCGGTATCAGCACATATTCGGCTTCGGTATTGATATTCCATTCGAAGTCTTCAATATGCTCTCGTAGGGCGAGTCGAGGGACAAACATGGAAGCAGCGCAGATGTACCCATCCTTGGGGACAGTTTCAATCAGACGCCGGGCATAGTCGATGTCGAAATCCTCCTGATGATAGTGTTCCTTGGAATACAAGCGGAGCAGTTCGGGATGGATCGGTTCTTTAGGATCGTTGACGGTGTAAAACGTCGTCAGCAACACCGAGCACAACAGGATGCCGGAGACTGCATACCGCCAAGACCGTTGTTTCAGTCTTAAGATGACCTGGAAGGAGGAGATCACCAGGACAGGGACGAACTCCACACTGTATTGTCCCGCGAAACCCCAGAAACCATAACTGGATGAAAGCATCTTTTGGGCAAACAGGGGCACCAACATCAGAAGGTAGTTGGGTTTCAAAAAAGTAAGCAACATTCCCGACACCAATGCACAGCAATAAAACTCCGCCTTGATGCCGTCGAACCCCTGCCAACCTGTTGTGTTGGTGAACATGATCTTGAGGGCTTCTCCGGGATGGGTCAACAGGTATTTGGCAATCTCAGGATAACTGTTGCCGAGCCATTCATACCGCCTGAAGCTGTCGCCGGCATTCCCCAGCTTGGGCATCACCTCCATATTGATCACTAGGAAATAGGTCAGTGCGAAGGCAGCATAACTGACCAGGAACCAGATGGCTTTTTTGTCTTTCCGGTAATCCCAAAGCAGTCCCACGGCGATAAAAATCAACCACAACGACATGTTTTCCTTGCCGATCACAAAGAGCACGACGAACAGGGTGGCGAGACCGAAACGACGCTGTCGGAGGTAATACAGCAGCCAAGGCAGCATCATCGCCGCCAGCACGTTAGAATGATAGTCGAACGACAAGGCATGGATGATCCCAAACGAAAAGAGAAAGGTCGTGGCGGCGAGCAAGGGGATCCACTCGTCGTCGGTATAGGTCCTGATCAGCTTAAAAACTCCCCATCCTCCCAGCAACACCGCCACAATCTGCACCAACAGCAAGGTATAGGACCCGAACACATACACCAAGGGGGAGAGCAGCATGAGATACAGATCGAAATGGTCACTCAACACATTCAGGGGAGCCCTGTCGAACATGAAGAAATTGTCGATGCGGCCATGGGCGTAGTCATACATGATATGGGTGTAGAAACCAAGGTCCAGGGCGTAGGTCCGGAAGAGATAATGGTTGACCAGAGAGATCAAGGCATAAACGACCGCGGCAGCGATGAAAATCGCCGCCGTGGTCCATCGTATAGTCTTGTTCTGAATCATTTCGCAGGATACTTTAGTCCCATGTTGTAGAGGATGAAGGAGTAGATGTCTGCCTGTTCCTCAAGCACCTTGGCGACGGGCTTGCCGCCGCCGTGACCTGCCTTGGAATCGATGCGGATGATCTTGGGCTCGTCGCCCGTCTGGGCCGCCTGCAGGGTAGCCGCATATTTGAAGGAGTGGGCGGGCACCACACGGTCGTCGTGGTCGGCCGTGGTCACCATGATGGCGGGATAATGCACATCCGGACCACTCTTGATGGTATGTACCGGCGAGTAGGCGTACAGGGCCTGGAACATCTCCTCGTTGTCTTCGCTGGTGCCGTAGTCGCTGGCCCAGTTCCATCCGATGGTGAAGAGGTGGTAGCGGAGCATGTCCATCACACCCACCTGAGGCACAGCCACGCGGAAGAGGTCGGGACGCTGGTTCACCACCGCGCCGACAAGCAGACCGCCGTTGGAGCCGCCGTTCAGGGCGAGGTAGTCCGATGAGGTGTATCCCTTCTGGATCAGGTATTCGGCACAGGCGATGCAGTCGTCAAAGACGTTCTGCTTCTCGAGCTTGGTGCCTGCCAGATGCCATTCTTCGCCATATTCGTTGCCACCTCGGAGGTTCATCTGGGCATAGATGCCGCCATTTTCGAGGAAGGGCAGGCGCGAGGTGGAGAAGCCCGGGTTCAGCGTGATGTTGAAGCCGCCGTAGCCATAGAGCAGGGTGGGGTTCTGGCCATCCATCTTCAGGTCTTTCTTGTAGGTCAGGAACATCGGGACACGGGTGCCGTCCTTGCTGATGACGAACACCTGCTCGGTGACGAAGTCTTCCGGCTTGAAGTCGACCTCGGGGGCACGGAACACCTCCGACTTGTTGGTCTCGATGTCATATTTGAACACCGTCATCGGATACACGAACGAGGTGAAGCCGTAATAGACCTCCTCCTCGTCGTAGCGGCAGCTGAAGCCGACCTCGCCGAAGGTGGGGAGCTCGATCTCGTGGAGCATCTCGCCATTCAGCGTATAGACGTAGGCATGGTTGGCGGCATCGCGGTCGAAGGTGACGATCATCTTGCCGGCAGCCATCTCCGCGGAGACGATGACGTTCTCCGACTCAGGGACGATCTCCTCCCAGTTGGCCTCCTGCGGGGCCGAGGCGGGGAAGCGGACGATCCGGCCCTTGTCGGCACCGTAGTTGGTGAACAGGTACACATGGTCATCGACCACGTCGAAGGGGCTGTAGAAGTGGTCCTGGTCGTCGGTGATACGGACGAAGGGATTGTCGAGGTTCGACAGGTCTTTGATAAGCAGCGAGTTACCAGATCCAGCACCACTCTCCATCAGGAAAGCGTACTTCTCGTCGTCGGTGACACTCAGCGAATGGAAGAAGCGGGGTTCGTTGCGGTTCTCATACACCAGCTTGTCTTTTTTCTGTTCGGTGCCCAGCTTGTGGTAATAAACCTTGTGGTTCTCGTTCACGTTGGAGAACTCCTTGCCTTTCTTCGGGGCGTCGTAGGCAGAGTAGAAGAAGCCGTCCTGGAACCAGGAGGCGCCGGTGAACTTGGCCCATTCGATGTGGTCGGGAAGGAGCTCGCGGGTTTCGATGTCCATCACGTAGATCTCCACCCAGTCGGAGCCGCTCCGTTGGATGGTATAGGCAAAGTACTTGCCGTCGTTCGACTGGGAGCCGCCGCCGAAGGCCACGGTGCCGTCTTCGGAAAGCTGGTTGGGGTCGAGCAGGACCTCGGGCTTGGCGTCAGGGCCGTTCTGGATATACAGCACACTCTGGTTCTGCAAGCCGTCGTTCTTGCTGAAGAGGTAGCGACCGAAGCGCTTGGAAGGAACGCTGTAGCGCTCATAGTTCATAAGCTGGGTCAGCCGGTCCTTGATGGCCGACCTAAAGGGAATCTGGCTGAGGTAGGCGTCGGTGACCGCCCGTTGGGCTTGCACCCAAGCGTTGGTCTCGGCGGAGGTGTCGTTCTCCAACCAGCGGTAGGGATCCGCCACCATGGTTCCAAAATAGTCGTCAACCACCGAAGTGTCTTGACGGGCCTCCGGATAGGCCGGCACTTGATAACGCGGTTCCGGATCCGGTTTCTCTTTACAAGCAGTCATTGCGATGATGCATGCCATAACAATCAATGTAATGTGTTTCATTTTTATGATAATAGGTTGTGTTTTGTTCCAGGGGTTTCCCTTCGGTCAACCCCGTGGTTACCGACAGGTAACCCCTACGGGGTTGTGGAGGGTATCGTGTTTTATTATATGTGTTGTGTTTTGTTCCAGGGGTTTCCCTTTGGTCAACCCCGTGGTTACCGACAGGTAACCCCTACGGGGTTGTGGCCGAGGTTGTAGTCAGGAGTGGGGTTATTGTATTTTATCTATATAGGTGTCGTCTTCGATGCGTAGGTTGTCGATGATAAAGCGTTGCCGCTCAGGGGTGTTGTTGCCCATGTAGTATTTCAGCAGTTCCTTGATGCCGAAGTCGTACTGCAGGATCACCGGCTCCAACCGCATGTTGGGTCCGATGAAGGCACGGAACTCGTCGGGCGAGATCTCGCCCAAGCCCTTGAAACGGGTGATCTCGGCCTGCTTGCCGCATTGCACGATGGCATTGATGCGTTCCTCCTCGGAATAACAGTAGTGGGTCTCTTTCTTGTTGCGCACCCGGAACAGGGGCGTCTGCAGGATATAGACATGCCCGTTACGGACCACGTCGGGATAGAACTGGAGGAAGAAGGTGAGCATGAGCAGGCGGATGTGCATGCCGTCGACATCGGCATCGGTGGCGATGACGATGTTGTTGTAACGGAGGTTCTCGATGTCCTCGTCGATGTTCAGGGCTGCCTGCAGCAAGTTGAACTCCTCGTTCTCGTAGCACACTTTCTTGGTCATGCCCAAGCAGTTGAGCGGCTTGCCCCGGAGGCTGAACACGGCCTGGGTCTGCACGTCGCGGCTCTTGGTGATGCTTCCCGAAGCGGAGTCGCCCTCGGTGATGAAGAGGGTGCTCTCCAGCCGTTTCTCGTGGTTGGTGTTCAAGTGGATACGGCAGTCACGCAGCTTCTTGTTGTTGAGGCTGACTTTCTTGGCGCTCTCGCGGGCCGCCTTCTTGATGCCGGCAATCTCTTTGCGTTCCTTCTCGTTGGCCTGGATCTTCTGCTGCAACACCGTGACGGTCTCGGGGTTCTTGTGCAGGTAGTTGTCGAGGTGCCGTTTGAGGATGTCGAACACGTAGGTCTTGAGGAAGGGGCTGTCGTTGGTGCCATCGGGGTTGTTGGGCGCCAGGTGGGTAGAGCCCAGCTTGGTCTTGGTCTGTGCCTCGAACACCGGTTCCTGGATGCGCACACAGAGGGCGCAGATCAGGCCTTGCCGGATGTCGGCGGGCTCGTACTCCTTTTGGAAGAACTCACGCACCACACGGGCATAGCCCTCGCGGAACGCCGACTGGTGTGTGCCGCCCTCGGTGGTGTGCTGGCCGTTGACAAACGAGTAGAAATAGTCGCTCGACTGGCCGTTGACATGGGTGAAAGCCGCCTCGAAATCGCCGTCTTTGATATGGATGATGGGGTAGAGGCCTTCGCCTTCCATGTTGTTGTTCAACAGGTCGAGCAGACCATTCTTGGAGTAGTAGCGCTTGTCGTTGTAGACCAAGGTCAGTCCCCGGTTCAGGTAAGCGTAGTTCCAGACCCGTTTCTCCACATAGTCGTCCACATAGTGGTAGTTGCCGAACTTGGCGCTGTCGGGGATGAACTCCACCAAGGTGCCGCTTTCCTCGCCACCATCATACGGAACGATGCCCGTGTCGGAGGTCATCTTGCCTTGGGCGAATTCCACGATGCGCGTCTTGCCTTCGCGGATGGACTGCACCTTGAAATAGGAGGAGAGCGCATTCACCGCCTTGGTACCCACGCCGTTCAGTCCGACCGACTTCTGGAACACCTTGCTGTCGTACTTGGCACCGGTATTCAGCTGCGACACAGCCTCCACCAGCTTGCCCAAGGGAATGCCCCGGCCATAGTCGCGGATGGAGACCTTTTTCTCGTTGGTGTCGATATGCAGTTCGATTTTCTTTCCGTATCCGGAGGTGAACTCGTCGATGGAGTTGTCCATGACCTCCTTGATCAACACGTAGATGCCGTCGTCTTGCGAGGCGCCGTCGCCCAGCTTGCCGATATACATGCCCGGACGGAGGCGGATGTGTTCCATGTCCTCCAAGTGGATGATCTGGTCTTCGCCGTAATGCCCTGTCACGGCCGGCGTTTCCTCAGGTTGGGTGAAGATATCGCGTTCGTCGTCTAACACTTCGTTTGTCATGATTCCTTATTTTTTGCAAAGATAGCGAAAAATTCCTCTTTACACCAATTCCAGTCTTCTTTTGTCAACAACAGGTCGCGCGCCTTAACCCCCGTCAGTCGCCTGAAGGCAAACCACTGGTAGAGCATGATGGCGGTGTAGGTACAGGAGAACGCCACCGCAGCGCCTGTAATGCCGTAGGGAGGGATCAGCAGGAAGGTGCAGGGGATGGTCACGGCCAAGCCCGTCAGCGAGGCGTAGAGGTTGTATTTCGGCACGCCCGTCCCAGAGAAGTAATGCGAGAAGATCATCTGGGCCGAGAGGAAGAGCAGTCCGGGCGACATGAGCAGGATGATGCGCTTGACCTCGCCAAACTCGCTGGAGAACAGCCATTCGAAGAAGCCCACCGGCAAACAGGCCAACACCAACAAAGAGAGCAGGGTCAGCACTACGGTGATTTTCAGGAATTTGATGGTAAGCGACACGATCTGCTTGGGGTCGGTGAGGTTGCTCAAACGAGAGAACTGCACCATCGAGATGCTCAGGCCGAACACCTTGACGCCCTCACCGACCTGGGAACCGGCACCATACACGCCCACGGCTTTCTCCGTACAGTGCTGACGGATCAGATAGATGCTCATGCGGCGGTTCAAGGTGCTGACGAGGGTGGAGAGCTGGATCACGTAGCCATAGCGCAGCATCTCCTTGGCCGTAGGCAGCAAAGGGTCGCGCCCTTCCTTCTTGAGCATGGGAAGGACGAACAGGAGGCCCACCACAAAAGCCGTGGAATAGCCGCAAAGCAGGGAATAGACGAAGGCATGGGCGTCGCGCAGGCCAAACACGAAGATGAACAGGGCCATGGAGCATACCTGGACGAAGATCTGCAACAGGAAGATCCAGTTGAAGGTGCCCACCTTCTCCTTGCCGAGCAGCACGTTCAGGTTGAAGTTATGGAAGCTATAGATGAGCGTCAGCAGCAAGGTCAACCCCTCGTAGCCTTTGGGGACAATGCGGTCGAAGACCACGGGATGGTACGACAGGATCCAGAACAGCAGCACATACAAGGCCATCACCATCAGGATCCAGGTGTAGGAGACCGTCATCAAGGTCGAAAGCTTCTTCCTTGGGGTGAAATACACCAATCCGCTGCCGGCGAGGAACTCGATACCGATCAAGAGGAAGGTCACGTCAGTCAGGATGGTGAAACCGATGCCCCATTCGGCAGGGCCCAGCACCCGGGTACCCATCATCATCGTGATGAAGCCGATCAGCAGGTTCATCACCCGCGTCATGCCCGTTCCCAGGATCTTCTTAAACATGCGACCTCCTGTTCTCCCTGTCGTTACGCTTGACCCGCCACTGCCTAAAGAAGCCGGAGAGGGTGAAACGCCAGCGCTTGCCGTCGAACACGGTCAAGGTACCGTTGCCATTCAGGGTATGGAGGCCTTGTTTGAAGCTGGACGACGCGAAGGGCGCCACCGTGTCCATGATGGACTCCTCGAAAGTGTCTTCGTCGAGCCGGTCCACCCGGTTCAGATGAACCGCATTGCCGTAATAGCGGACACAGTCCTGAGCCGGTCGCACCAACACCCCGTGCAACTCGAAGAACGATCCTGCGGGGCGTGCGTCGGCGCAGTCCACTTTGACGGGATTGCCGAAGAAAGGCACATAGGGACCGTGGAGGTCGTCGGCGAGGTAACGATAAAGCTTCACGCTGGGGAAGTCCTTCTGGGTGAAGAAGAGGTTCCAGCGGCCGTCGCGGAACAACAGCGTGGGATCCACGGCACGGACGTGCTCCATCAACACGCATTCCTGTTCCAGCTTCATCGCCTTCTCGTTGAAACGGTACAGGTTGATCCGCTGCGAGGCGTTGGCTTCGGGGAGGCAGTAGACCACCCCCTCATGCTCGATGACCGAGGGATAGGAGAGGTGATAGCCTTCCTCCAACAGGGTATAGTGTTTCTTGAATTCCTCGGAACGCTTCGCCGCCTGGAGACAGCCCCGGCCCTTACGGTAGTCGTATTGTTCGAAAAAGATGTACGTATCCTTTGAGGTGGTCACCACGAAGGGATCCGCATAGTACAAGGAGGCCCGACGGCGACGAAACCAGTGCACCTGGTCGGCATCATGTTGGGGTGATTCCAAAAATTCGTTCAACGGCGCCTCCACATAGCCTACATCCCAGTCTTCCTGACGAAAGAGGTCATGCAGGTGAAAACGGAGCCGACGGAAGGGGCACCGGATCCAATACTGCAACATCTGGTAGTTCAACGGAGGTCGGTACAACGAGGCCTTCGACTCGGAAAGCGTCTCCCGAAGTTCACCGGTATGCAGGAGCTCACGACACACCTGCAAGGGCATGTCGGCACTGTCGAAATACAGTTGGTCGAGATGCGCCCTATAGGAATGGAGGAGGGTGGGATACCAGCGTTTCTGGAGGACGTAGCCCCGATCGAGCGACTCGGTCAGCCGTTGCAGGATCACCCCGTTGCGGGGATCGTTGTGCATCCACTCCCAGAAACCGGGCGGGCCGCCCCGATAGACCATCTCGTCGTCGTGATGATAGGACCATACGCCGTAGCGGGCGGCCTGCAAGATCGCGCCTTTCAGGATACCGAATCCAAAGCGTAATATGAAGTCAAGTTCTTGTAAACGAATACTTTCGATATCGTTATTTGAAATAAAGGTTGAAGCACCTTTCTCCACAGGGACACAGATCAGGGAAGGCACTTCCTCCAGCTTCAGCCCCAGCGGGGCAAGGGCAGGAGCCAATGCTTTCATCCGCTTGCTCTCCGGCTTGAACTGACGGTGGTTCCACCGTTGGAAGAACAGCCGCCGCACCGGATAGTGGGCGAGTTTCTGGAAGAATCCCTTCGAAGGGGCCGGCGCCCCGTTGCGGATCACCAGGGCGAGGGTCATGCCACCTTCCACGAGCAGCTTGACCGCATCCACCTTCCACGCCTCCAGCGCGAGGTCGTCGACCATGATGCCGAAACGCAGCGATGTCCTGGTTTGATCTTCCATAACGAGACTAACGAATAAATCGGGTCAAAATTACAATTCTTTCGGGGAATAATCGTTACTACAGCAATCCTTTTGGGAAAATTTCCTAATTTTGGCCGTTATTACGCCATGAAACTATCCGTCGTCATCGTCAACTACAATGTGGAGCATTTCCTCGAGCAATGTCTCTATTCGGTCCGCAGGGCCATGCAGGGCATTGAAGGCGAAGTGTTTGTGGTCGACAACAACTCGGTGGACGGCTCGCTCAGGATGCTCTCGGAGAAGTTTCCCGAGGTGAACGTCATCGCCAACAAGGACAACGTGGGCTTCAGCCGGGCCAACAACCAGGCCATCCGCGTCTCCACGGGACAGTACGTCTTGCTGCTCAACCCCGACACGGTGGTCGAGGACGACACCTTCGCGAAGTGCATCGCCTTTATGGATGCCCATCCCGACGCGGGAGGCCTTGGCGTGAAGATGGTGGACGGCAAGGGTAATTTCCTTCCCGAGTCGAAGCGTGGACTGCCCACGCCGGCGGCGGCTTTCTACAAGATGTTCGGCCTGGCCAAGCTGTTTCCGCATTCCAAGCGCTTTGCCCGTTATTACATGGGACATCTCTCCGACGATGAGACCAACGAGGTGGAGATCCTGGCCGGCGCCTTCATGCTGATGCGACGAGAGACCTTGGACAAGGTGGGACTCCTTGACGAGACCTTCTTCATGTATGGCGAAGACATCGACCTTTCGTACCGCATCACCCAAGGCGGTTACAAGAACTACTACTTCCCCGAGACCCGCATCATCCACTACAAAGGGGAGAGCACCAAGAAGACCAGCGTCAACTACGTCCTGGTGTTCTACAAGGCCATGGAGATCTTCGCCAAGAAGCACTTCGGGCAGAAACGGGCCTTCTGGTTCTCGTTTTTCATCAACATGGCCATCTACTTCAAGGCCTTCCTGGCCTTACTCAGCCAATTCTTCCACAAGATCGCCATCCCCTTCCTCGACGCGGTGTTGGGTTATGGCGGGCTGGCCGCCATCAGCTATTTCTGGGGCAAGAGCATGGTGTACGGCGGCTCGGGAAGCTATCCGACCACCTTGTTTGCCGTGGTATTGCCCGCCTACATCCTCATCTGGCTGCTGTGCACCTACTTCGCAGGCGGCTACGACAAGCCCTATCGCCTTAGCAAGGGGGTGTTCGGCGTCGCCATTGGCAGCGTCTTCGTGCTGATGCTCTACGCCTTGCTGCCTGAGTCGCTCCGCTTCTCGCGTGCCTTGATCGTCTTCGGCACGCTCTGGCTCGCCCTGGTGATGAGTGTGGTGCGGCTGATCGGCATGGCGATGGGGAATGAGACCTTCCTCTCGAAACACAACGCCAAGAAGCGTTTCCTGTTGATCGGCAGCCCCGAGGAAGCCCATCGGGTGGAGTCGCTCCTCCAAAGCACCTCCATCAAGCCCGATTTCATCGGCCTGGTCAGCTCGGAAACGCAAGGGGAGGCCCCCGACGGGTTCATCGGCAACCTTTCACAGGTACCGGATATCATCACCATCTACAAGATTACGGAGATCATCTTCTGCTCCAAGGACGTGCCGCACCAGGTCATCATCGACAAGATGGTGGAATGGCATGCCTCCAACGTCGATTACAAGATCGCGCCCGAAGACAGCCTCTCGATCATCGGCAGCAACAGCATCAACACGCGGGGCGACCTCTATACCGTCGATATCAAAGCCATCGATACCGTGGCCAACCGGCGCAACAAACGGCTGATCGACATCATCCTCTCCGGCTTCGGCCTCCTGTTCTGGCTTCCGCTGGCGTTGGTGGTGAAAAAGCCGGTGCGTTTCCTGAAAGACGCCTTGCTCGTGCTGATTGGGCGCCGCACCTGGGTCGGTTATTGCAATGCCGACGAAGAGCTCCAGAAGCTTCCCAAGATCCGCCGGGGTGTCTATTCACCCGCCACACCGCTGGAAAAGGCAGGTGGCATCGAAGACCCCAGCGTTTACAACCAACTCAACCTGCTTTACGCCCGAGACTACACCGTCTGGAAAGACGCAGAAATCTTCTTCAAGTCTGCCATGGCCTAATCGTTTCAACATCCAAATCCATTTCCCATGAAAAATCCATTACCCTTCACTCATCCCTCGAAAATTCATAACGCCCCATTCAACAAGGTGGCTGCCGCCTTGGTGCTTCTGTTCCTGCTGGGTTCCGCTGGCGGCAGTGTCCTCTATGGACAAGAACGTCTCGTCGTGACCCGTGACGGTGAGAATCCCAACCTGCCGGGAGACCATGGACAAGGTGGCAACCATGATGCTGACGGCATCGTAACCCCGGGAACCTCGGACACCCCGCTCCTGCCGGGAGACCATGGACAAGGCGGCAACCAGGATGCCGATAGTGAGACGCCTGCCCAAACGACACAAACAATAAGCCTGTATGCTGGCTGGAATTGGGTCTCGTTCTTCTTGGAGTGCGATGCCGGTTTTATTGCCGGACTTAAGGAGGACATCGCCCAAAACAACGACGAATCGCTGATCAAGGACATAAGCCAGAACAGCATGCTCCAAAACGGCGTATGGTATGACGGCAACCTGACCTTCACCAATAAGTCGATGTACATGATCCTGGTGAAGAACGACACCCCGTTGACACTCCATGGCACCCTCGCCAAACCGGAATCCAACACCATTACGCTTTTTCCAGGCTGGAACTGGATCGGATTTCCTGAGACCCGTTCGATGACCTTGGAGGAGGCCCTGTCTGGCATCCAACCCAATGAAGGCGACGTCATCAAGGACGTCGGCAAGACTTCCACGTATTCAGGCAACGAATGGCAGGGCTCCTTAACCCAGCTTAAACCGGGCACAGGCTATATGTACCTCAACACCGGTGCCACCTTCACCCTGACCTTTCCTTCTTCGAAATAAGACAGGTTGCAACTGTTTACAACAAGAGAGGGTGACCGCTGGGGTCACCCTCTCTTGCTTTTTCACGATTCCTGTTCTGTGATTCACTTGACAGCATGGCGGTACCCCTGGACCTTGTTCCAGTCGCCACGGGTGAAATCGGGCATCGCCACCGGCATACCGCCGTTGGCGATGGAGGCAGCGGTGAGCTCGCCGAGGCAGGACCACTCAGCGGCGTCGTACACGTCCTGGTCGAGCGGCAGACCGTTGTGCAGGCAGTAGATCAAGCGGTAGTCCATGATAAAGTCCATGCCGCCGTGGCCACCAACCTCCTTGGCTTTCTCTTCGATTTCCACCGCGATGGGGTGCAGGTATTCCTTCATGATCTTGTCGCGCACTTCGGCGGGCACAAAGCCATGGGGATTGAGGTGCTGGCCCTCGGCAAGGAATCCTGCCGGCAGCTTCTCGTCGAGCACGGTAAAGCCCTCAATGGGATACTTGTTGGCGAAACCCTCGGTGCCCGTGAGTTGGTACAGACGGTTGTAAGGACGGTAGGTATAGACATTATGCTCGATCAACAAGGTCTTGCCTTTTTCGGTGGAAATCATCGTGGTGGTCATGTCGCCATTGGCGAATTCCTCCGTGTTCATCATCTCCTTCGCAATCTTCTTGCCGTTGTAGGACGGCGTTGACATCGAGACCAGGGTCTTCATGCGGTCGCCACGGTGGATGTTGAAGGCCTGGCAGAGGGGTCCGAGGCCGTGGGTGGGATACACGTCGCCCGCATGGTTCTGGTTGAACTTGAGACGCCAGTTGTCGTAGTACTCGTGCCAGAAAGGCTCCAGGTTATGGATGTAGGCGCCTTCGCCATGGATCAGCTCGCCGAACATCCCTTGCTGGGCCATGTTCAAGGCCGTCAGCTCGAAGAAGTCGTAGCAGCAGTTCTCGAGCATCATGCAGTGGCGTTGTGTCTGTTCGGCCACATCGACCAGTTGCCAGCATTCTTCGATGGAGGTGGCGGCGGGCACTTCAACGGCCACGTGCTTGCCGTGTTGCATGGCATAGACGGCCATCGGCACGTGGTTGACCCAGTCGGTGCAGATATACACCAAGTCGACGTCGTCGCGCTCACAGAGTCCGATCCAGCTTTCCGTACTGCCCGAATAATCGGCGGCGCGAGGCAATCCACGGGCTTCCAGAATATCGGTCTGGACGCTCTCCACGCGATCGGGGACGATGTCGCACAAGGCAGTCACGGTGACGCCATCGATATAAGTGATGCGGTCCACGGCGTCATAGCCACGCATGCCCAAGCCGATGAATCCAATGCGGACATTCTCGATGGGATCGGCAGCGAACTGCAGCACGCTTTGTTGCCCGGGGGCACGTTGCGGCTCATCAAATACGATCATGTTGTCTTTAATGACATAGTTGCCGTGGCGATCCTCTTTGGGTTTGGGCGTACAAGCCATCAGGATACTGGCCGCGACAAGGATAATGGCGGTAAGTCTTGTTTTCATAGGTTCATCGTGTTGATTTCAAGCGGCTAATTTATAAAAAGATATGATTCATTCTATTTCTTATCTGAAAAACAAAAAATAATTGCTCGGTAATTTATCAACTTCGCATATATAAACGTTTTTTGTTCCTTTTTCAAACAAGATTTCTATCTTTGTCAAAAACTTCCAACCATGTACGAACCTCAAACACTGCAGACGATCGCTAGCCATTTTGTGACTGCGGAACATATCGACGCCGTGCTGCCGCTGGGCAACGGCCTTATCAACGACACGTTTAAGATCATGATGAAAGGGGAGGAGCAGCCCCGTTACGTCCTGCAGCACATCAACGACAAGGTGTTCACCGATGTGGAGATGCTGCAGCGCAACATCGAGACCGTGACGGACCATATCCGTCGTAAATATGAAGCGGCCGGGATGACCGATATCAACCGACGGGTGCTGCATTTCCTAAAAGCCGACACGGGAAAGACTTACGTGAAGGTAGGTGAGGAGTACTGGCGGGTGATGGACTTCATCGCCGACAGCGTGACCCAGGAGGCCGTCACCCCGCAATCGGCCTACGACGCCGGACGCAACTTCGGCGACTTCGAGGCCCTGCTGGCCGACTTGAAGGAGCCGATCGGGGAGATCATTCCCAACTTCCACAACATCGAGTTCCGCCTGAAACAGTTGGAGGAGGCCATCGCTGCCAACCCTGTGGGCAGGATGAAAGATGCAGAGGTTCAAGATTATGTCAAAAAGATCCAAGAGCACGCCTCGGCCATGTGCCTCGGCGAGCGCCTGTACCGCGAGGGCAAGCTTCCGAAACGCATCTGCCATTGCGATACCAAGGTCAACAACATGCTCTTCGACAAAGAAGGAAATGTATTGTGTATCATTGACTTAGATACCATTATGCCGAGCTTTGTCTTTAGCGATTTCGGCGATTTCCTGCGGTCGGCGGCCAACACCGGCGCCGAGGACGACCCCGACCTGGGGAACATCCATTTCAACAGGGCCATCTACGATGCCTTCCTGGAAGGCTATCTGGAAGGCACGAAATCCTTCCTAACCCCAGTGGAGCGCGAAAACCTGCCGTATGCCGCCTGTCTGTTCCCATACATGCAAGCCGTACGGTTCTTTGCCGACTATATTAATGGTGACACCTATTATAAAATAAGGTATCCCGAACACAACCTGGTCCGCACACGGGCGCAATGGAAACTCTTTGAGGAAGCACAAAAAGCGCTGAAATAAAGCACGCCAAAACAAAAATCCCAGAGTGAAACACCCCGGGATTCTTACATTATGTTAAATCATTGAAGGGATCAGAACGGCAGATCGTCGCCGTTGTTGGAGTCGTCAAAATACGTTTCCTGGGGCGACGTGGCCATGGGAGGCGTCTGGTGCATGGGTTGCGGTTGCGGTGCTGCGCCAAAAGTGGGAGCAGGTTGAGGAGCCGCGTTGGGATTCTCAAAACGCCACACACGCACATCGGTGTACCATTTCCCGTTGAATTCCCTTGAAGAAATGTCGATCTGTGCCTTGATCATTTGACCGGGAACCATATTCTGGATCTCGTCGATCTGATTCGTCCAGCAGGTCAGGCAAACCGTCTTGGGAAACTGTTCGTCTGTTTCAATAATTAAGTCTTGTTTGCGCCACGGGCCGCGGGCACTGGTGCCTTCGGTGAGTCCGCCTAGTCTTACGACTTTTCCAGTAATTTCCATAGTAGTGGTTTTTATTGTTGATAATTCGTTCTTTGCACGGTTCATCCAAATCCGTTGCAAATATACCCAACCTTTCATTAAAATAGGTGGTTTGTGTCATTCTTTTCAGAACTTTTTTTTGCAACCCTTTTCAAATATAATCAATATTATGTTAAATAGCATGGAAAACCACTGAGCATCGTTCAAAAAGCAAAGACCCCGGAGGTGCTCCCCCGGGGTCTTCTTCTTCCCTTTGTCTTCGGTCAACCGACTTCAGACTTCAGGCGTTTTCTTACTCAGCATCCAAGGCCTTGGCCTCGTCCATCATCTTCAGCTGGACGTACATGGTCTTCAGCACGTGCTTGATATCGTCGGAAGGCTGGGCTTCGTAAGCCTGCTTCACATACGGCAGACCGGTGCGGACCAGGTCTTCGGCTTGCTTCACCAGCGAGTCGTAACGTTCGATCTCAGCCTTGGAGAAACCGGTGATTTCGTTGGCTTCGGCCTTCAGCTTGTTGGACATCGTGATGTACAAGGCGCCGAGGTTGTAAACGGCATCGTAATACTCAGGATTGACATTGATGGCCTGGGTGTAATACTCGATGGCTTTGTCGGGATTGTAGATGTCGTGGGTATCGTCACCGTAGATGGTACCGAGGATGAACAAGATCGACGGGTTGTTCGGGTCGAGCTCGGCAAGCTTGTTGAGGTCGTTCAGGGCTTCATCACCCTTGCCTTGCTTCAGGAACAGGTTCACCTTCTCGATGATCATGCCGGCATCACCGGGGAACTTGGCCATACCTTCTTCGATCACGCCAACGGCGCTGTTTTGGTCGTCCTTGCCCAGGTAGCAGGCAGCCAGGTTCTTGTAGAGATCCACGTGGTTGTAACCCAAGGTCTTCAGGTCGTTGTAGTTGACGATGGCCTCGTCGAACATCTTGGCACGCTGATAGGCCAAAGCCGTGTTGATCAGTGCTGAAGTGTCGGGAGCAGCACCATTCTTGGAGATGTCATACGACTTGCGGAAGTTGACGGCAGCTTCAGGATAGGACTGATTGTTGAATTGGTTCACACCGTCCTGGAAGTAGTTGACTGCAATGGCAGCAATACGGGGATACACATCCTGAGCATTGTCTTTGGCATAGCCGGCATCGGCTTTGATGCAGTTCTCAAGGGCTTCGTAAGCCTTCTCGAGGCAATCCGGGTACTTGGCAGCCAGTTCGGGGTTCTGGTGGATGTTGAGGTAGATCATGCCACGATAAAGCCAAGCCTGGGCTTGGTCTTTCGGCTTCATGCCGAGGAACGATTCGTGGTGAACGCACTTCTCGATCGATTCAGCCGCCTTTTCATACTGACCGTTCTTGTTGTACATATAAGCGTTCGTACGGTCGGTCTTTTGGGCCATCATCACGTTTGCAGTGAGCATGACAGCCAACAAAATCATTAACTTTTTCATTTTCTTTCTGAGTTATGGTGATACAATTGTTCTCTTACGTTCAAAATATCATACTGTTTATCAAATCCCGTTCCAAACTTATTCCGCGTCGGGTTCGGGCTGGTTGTCGGGGTTGGCCTCGGGTTGGGTCCCCTCCTCCATCGCTTCCCCTGCTACCGGTTCCACGACGATGGGATTGCCTTCCTCGTCATACTGGATCTCCTCGTCTTCGTCCTCACGCTTCACCTTGGTGACGGCGGCAATCTCGTCGTTGCCGCGGAGGTCGATCAGTTTGACCCCCTGGGTGGCACGGCCCATCACACGGAGCGTGTCGGCACCGATGCGGATCAGGATGCCCGACTTGTTGATGATGATCAGGTCGTCTTCGTCGGTCACGTCCTTGATGGCGATCAGCTCGCCGGTCTTGTCGGTGATATTCAAAGTCTTGACGCCCTTGCCGCCACGGTTGGTGACGCGGTAGTCTTCAATGCCACTACGTTTGCCGAAGCCCTTCTCCGAAACCACGAGCACCGTCTGTTCGGGGCTGTGGAGGCAGATCATGCCGATGACCTCGTCGTTTTCCGAAGCCAAGGTAATGCCCTTCACGCCGGAGGCGGTACGACCCATCGGGCGCACGGTCTTCTCGTTGAAACGCACGGCCTTGCCGGAACGCAGAGCCATCAGCACTTCGTCCTCGCCACTGGTCATGTTGGCGGTCAACAGCTCATCTCCCTCGCGGATGTTGATGGCGTTGATACCCGCCTTGCGCGGACGGGAATAGGCCTCCAGCGAGGTCTTCTTGATGATGCCCTTCTTGGTGCACAGGATCACATAGTGGTTGTTGATGAATTCCTCATCCCTCAGGTCCTTGACATTCAAGACGGTGATCACCTTGTTATCCTTGTCGACGTTCAGCAGGTTCTGGATGGCCCTCCCCTTGCTGTTCTTGCCTTCCTCGGGGATCTCGAAAGCACGGAGCCAGTAGCACTTGCCTTGTTCGGTAAAGAACAGCAGGTAGTTGTGGTTGGTGCAGGTGAAGATGTGCTCGATGAAGTCGGTCTCGCGGGTCGAAGAGCCCTTGGAGCCCTTGCCTCCCCTACTCTGGCGACGGTATTCGCGCAACGGGGTGCGCTTCACATAGCCCAGGTGCGAGATGGTGACCACGACGGTGTCGTCGGCAATCATGTCCTCGATGCGGAACTCACCGGCGGCAGGGACGATCTTGGTACGGCGTTCATCGCCATATTTTTCCTTGATGTTCAGCAATTCGTCCTTGATGATCTGGAACTGCATTTCCACATTTTGTAGAACTTCGTGGAAATGGCGGATCTTTTCCTCAAGGTCGTGCAATTCGTCCATGATCTTCTTGATCTCGAGTCCGGCCAACTGACCTAGACGGTAGGCCACGATGGCGGAAGCCTGCGGATCGTCAAAGCCGAACTTCTCCATGATGGCCTGCTTGGCCTCGGGGGTACCGCCCTTACAGGCACGGATGGTGGCGATGATCTCGTCGACGATGTCGATGGCCCGAGCCAATCCCTCCAGGATGTGGGCGCGTTCCTCGGCTTTCTTCAGGTCGAACTGGGTACGGCGGATGACCACCTCATGGCGGTGATCCACGAAATGCTTGATGAGGTCCTTCAGGTTCAGCGTGTAAGGACGGCCGTTGACCAACGCCACGTTGTTCACGTTGAACGAGCTCTGGAGGGCGGTCATCTGGTACAGCTTGTTGAGGACGATCTCGGCGTTGGCGTCGCGCTTGAGTTCATACACGATGCGGATGCCCTTGCGGTCGGACTCGTCGCGGATGTCGGCGATGCCGTCGAGCTTCTTGTCGTTGACCAGGTCGGCGGTCTTCTTGATCATGTCGGCCTTGTTGACCTGATACGGGATGGAGGTGGCGATGATGCGCTCGTGACCGTTGTGTTCCTCGATGGTGGCCTCGCCACGCACCACGATACGTCCCCTACCCGTCTCAAACGCCTCACGGACGCCTTCGTAACCATAGATGACGCCGGCGGTAGGGAAATCGGGGGCCTTGATGTATTCCATCAGCTCCTGGACGGTGATGTCGCGGTTGTCGATGTAGGCAATGATGCCGTCCACGCACTCGCTGAGGTTGTGCGGGGCCATGTTGGTGGCCATACCCACGGCGATACCGTTGGAGCCGTTGACCAGCAAGGCAGGGATCTGGGTGGGCAGCACCGTCGGCTCCTGCAGGGAGTCGTCGAAGTTGTTCTGGAAATCGACGGTGTCTTTTTCAAGGTCGTCGAGCATCTCCTCACCTATTTTCTTCAGACGGGCCTCGGTATAACGCATGGCTGCCGGGCTGTCGCCGTCGACGGAGCCGAAGTTGCCTTGGCCATCCACCAAGGGATAGCGGAGCGACCACGGCTGGGCCATACGCACCATGGCGTCGTACACGGAGGAGTCGCCGTGCGGGTGGTACTTACCAAGCACCTCACCGACGATTCTGGCCGATTTCTTGTAGCCGCTGTGGGAAGTCACGCCCATGCCCAGCATGCCGTACAGCACACGGCGGTGCACCGGTTTCAGTCCGTCGCGCACATCGGGCAAGGCGCGGGAGATGATGACCGACATCGAATAGTCGATGTAGGCCGATTTCATCTGGTTCTCAAGGTTTACCCTGATTATCTTTTCGGTTGGAAGATTCTCTTCGTTCAAATTCTTTTCATCCATCGCAATAGATTCTCAATATTCAATTTCCAATATTCAAATTTAAGGGCCTTTTTAAAAGCAGGCGCAAAGTTACAAAAAAAACCTTTCCAACCCACGAAGAATGTCTTTTTTCATGAAATTTTGTCAAAAAGGCCCAAAAAACGAGCGAGGAGCGATTTTTGTTATTAACTTTGCATTTGTTTTTAAGTAGAGTCATTACCTTTTTTCAACTAAAATTGGATTATGGATGCCAAATTTTCGCCCAGGGTGCGTGACATTATGTCATACAGCCATAGCGAGGCCCAACGGATGGGAAACGCCTATATCGGATTGGAGCACCTGTTCCTGGGCATGTTGAAGGACGGCGGCAGTTCCGCCATCCAGATGCTGATCAACCTGAACCTGAACATCGAGATCTTCAAGCAAAAGCTGGAGGCCTCCATCCGGAGTGTCGGATCGGACCGTCCCACCAGCGAGAACCTCCCGCTCACCAAGCAGGCGGAGCGGGTCTTGAAGTACACCTATATCATTGCCAAGGAGTTTCGTAGCGAGCTGGTGCGGTCGGAGTACCTGATGCTGGCCATCCTCCATGAGCGGAACAACATCATCTCACAGAACCTGGAGTTCGAAGGCATTACCTACGAGAACTTCAAGGCGGAGCTGATCCGTTACAACACGGAAATGGGCAAGGAACTCCCCAAGGAAGCCGACCCTGAGCCGGAGACGCCCCAGAACCTCTTCGGTGACGATGACGACGACCTGGAAGACGAAATCCGTCCCCAACAGGAGAAGCCCAAAAAGACCAGCAACATCAAGAGCAAGACGCCGGTGCTCGACAACTTCGGTCGTGACCTGACGCGGGCGGCTGAGGAAAACCGCCTCGACCCCATCGTCGGTCGCGACAAGGAACTGGAGCGCATCGCCCAGATCCTCAGCCGCCGCAAGAAGAACAACCCCATCCTCATCGGAGAGCCCGGCGTGGGCAAGTCGGCCATCGCCGAAGGGCTGGCCATCCGCATCACCCAGCACAAGGTGTCGCGCACCTTGTTCAACAAGCGCATCGTCATGCTCGACCTGGGCAGCGTGGTGGCTGGCACCAAATACCGCGGCCAGTTCGAGGAGCGCATCAAAGCCATCCTCAACGAGCTGGAGAAGAACCCCGACATCATCCTCTTCATCGACGAGATCCACACCCTGGTGGGCGCCGGCAACGCCAACGGCTCGCTCGACGCTTCGAACATGTTCAAGCCCGCCTTGGCACGCGGTGAGCTGCAGTGCATCGGCTCCACCACTCTCGACGAATACCGCCAGTATATCGAAAAGGATGGCGCCCTGGAGCGTCGCTTCCAAAAGATCATTGTGGATCCCACCACGCCGGAAGAGACCGTCGAGATCCTTAACAACATCAAGCAGAAATACGAGGACCATCACCTCGTACAGTATACCCCCGAAGCGGTGGAAGCCTGTGTCAAGCTGACCAACCGCTACATGTCGGACCGCTACCTCCCCGACAAGGCCATCGACGCCCTCGACGAAGCCGGAGCCCGGGTCCACATCAAGAACATCAACGTGCCGGAAGAGATCACCGCCCTCGAAAGCGAGATCGAGACGGTGCGCAAACAGAAGAAAAAGGCCATCGCCGAACAGAAGTTCGAAGATGCCGGACAGTACCGCGATCAAGAAGTCAAGCTCAGCAACCGGCTCGAAAAGGCCAAGAAAGACTGGGATAACGACAACCTCAACCACCGCAAGGCCGTCACCGAACAGGATGTGGCCGAGGTGATTGCCATGATGACGGGCGTGCCAGTCCAACGCATCGCCCAAAACGAGGGCACTCGCTTGATGAACATGGAGAAGGAACTGGCCGGGTCGGTCATCGGGCAGGACGAGGCCATCAGCAAGGTCACCAAGTCGATCCGCCGCAACCGTGCCGGGCTCAAAGACCCGAACAAGCCCATCGGCTCCTTCATCTTCCTGGGACCCACCGGCGTCGGAAAGACCTATCTCGCCAAGGTGTTGGCCAAGTACCTCTTCGACTCCGAGGAAGCCCTCATCCGCATCGACATGAGCGAATACATGGAGAAGTTCGCCGTCTCGAGACTGGTGGGTGCCCCTCCCGGCTATGTCGGCTACGAAGAAGGCGGCCAACTCACCGAGAAGGTGCGACGCAAGCCCTACTCCATCGTCTTGCTCGACGAAATCGAGAAGGCCCATCCCGACGTGTTCCACCTCCTGCTCCAGGTGCTCGACGACGGACAGCTCACCGACAGCCTCGGACGCAAGGTCGATTTCAAGAACACGATCGTCATCATGACCTCCAACATCGGCAGCCGCCAGCTCAAGGAGTTCGGCCAAGGGGTGGGATTCGGCACCCAGGCCAAGCGTGACGGCGCAGCGGAATACTCGCACAGCGTCATCGAGAATGCCCTCAAGCGCACCTTCGCCCCCGAGTTCCTGAACCGTATCGACGATGTGATCATGTTCAACTCGCTGCAACGGGAAGATATCCACCGCATCATCGACATCGAGCTACGCAACATCTTCAAGCGTGTGGAAGAGATGGGCTACACCCTCGCCCTCACCGACAAGGCCAAGGACTTCATCGCCGACAAGGGCTGGGACGACCAGTTCGGTGCCCGTCCGCTCAAACGCGCCATCCAGAAATATGTGGAGGACGTGCTCGCCGAGGAGCTCATCCAGCATCCGATGGGTCCGGGCAGCCGGGTGGACATCGACCTCGACGACGAAAGCCAAGAGATCGTGGTGCATCTGAGTCCAGCCGAAACAGAACAACTCGAACCGGCCACCAACCAAGAAAAAGCCTGATGGAATACGATTTCCTGCCCCATATCGACAACCCACTGTTCCGCCTCATCTCCCAGTCCTGCAAGGAACTAGGCGTAAGGGGCTATGTCATCGGAGGCTATGTGCGCGACATCCTGCTTCGGCGGAAATCGAACGACATCGACATCGTGACCATCGGAAGCGGCATCGCCTTGGCCAAGAAGGTGGCCTCTCACCTGCCCGGGCACAAGGAAGCGAAGTACTATGGCGCTTTCGGCACGGCCATGATCCGTTACAAGGGAATCGAAATCGAGTTTGTGGGCGCCCGCCGCGAGTCGTACGACCGCAACAGCCGCAAACCCTTTGTGGAAGACGGCACCCTGGAGGACGACCAGAACCGGCGCGACTTCACCATCAATGCGATGGCCATCAGCCTCAACGAAGACGACTTCGGGGCCTTCCTCGATCCTTTCGACGGGATGAGCGACCTCGAAGACCTGACCATCCGCACCCCGCTCGACCCCGACATCACCTATTCCGACGACCCCCTGCGCATGATGCGGGCCATCCGCTTCGCCACGCAACTGCATTTCTACATCGACCCCGACTCGTTCTATTCCATCACCCGCAACGCAGAACGCATCAAGATCGTCTCGATGGAACGGATCACCGAGGAACTGAACAAGATCATGATGTCTTCCCGACCCTCCACCGGGTTCCTGCTGCTCGACGAATCGGGACTGCTGAAGTACATCCTGCCCCAGCTTTGCCTGCTCAAGGGCGTCGAGGTGATCCATGGCAAGGGTCACAAAGACAACTTCTTCCATACCATGCAGGTGCTCGACCAGGTGGCCGAGAAGAGCGACAACCTCTGGCTGCGCTGGGCCGCCCTACTGCACGACATCGCCAAGCCGCAGACCAAGCGCTGGGAGGACGGCACCGGATGGACCTTCCACGGCCATGAGTTCAAGGGGTCCAAGATGGTCCCCAAGATCTTCGCCCAGCTCAAGTTGCCGCTCAACGAGAAGATGAAATATGTGGAGAAGCTCGTGCTGCTCCACCTCCGCCCCATCGTCCTCGCCGAGGACATCGTCACCGACTCCGCCGTACGACGCCTGCTGTTCGACGCGGGCGACGACATCGACGACCTGATGCTGCTCTGTCATGCCGACATCACCTCGAAAAACGAGGAGAAGATCAAGAAATACCACCACAACTTCGAGATCGTGCAGGAGAAGCTCAAGGAGATCGAAGCCAAAGACCACTTGCGCAACTGGCAGCCCCCCATCGACGGCACGGCCATCATGGAGACCTTCGGCATCCCTGCCGGACGCGAGGTGGGCATCATCAAGAACGCCATCCGCGAAGCGGTGTTGGACGGCATCATCGGAAACGACTTTGAGGAAGCCTATGCCTACATGAAGCAGGTCGGCGCCGAACAGGGCCTTCACGTCGTGAAGGAACTGGAGGCGCCCGTCGTCGTCTCCAACAACGGTCCCGTCCCCAAAAAGCTCGACACCCCATGAACGGCCGCACCCTGATCGTCATCGCCGGGCCCACCGCCTCGGGCAAGACCGAGGCGGCCATCCAAGTTGCCAAGCGGCATCACACGGAGATCCTCAACGCCGACAGCCGGCAGTTCTACCGCGAGATGTCGATCGGAACCGCGGCACCGACACCTAAAGAATTACTTCAAGTAAAGCATCATTTTGTTCAGCATATCAGCATTTTCGACCATTATGATGCAGGCACCTACGAACGGGAAGCCCTCCTCTTGTTGGACAAGCTTTTCTTAGATCATGACACCGTGGTGCTAACCGGAGGCTCCGGCCTGTTCATCGATGCGGTGTGCAACGGTATCGATGCCATGCCCGACATCGACCCCGCCCTCCGCAAACAGGTGAACGACTTGTTCCAGGAAGGAGGATTGGCTGCCTTACAGGAAGCCGTGCAACGGTTGGACCCCGAATACTACGCCATCGTGGACCGCAAGAACCCCCGACGCCTGCTGCGGGCCCTGGAGGTCTGTCTACAGACGGGGCAGCCTTACACGACATTCCGTACCCGGACGACTGCCAAGCGGGATTTCGACATCGTGAAATACGCCTTGCTGTGGGATCGCCAGGAGCTCAACAACCGCATCAACCAACGGGTGGAACGCATGTTGGCCCAAGGGCTGGTGGACGAAGCCCGCGGACTCTACCCCCACCGGCACCTGAATGCCCTCAACACGGTGGGCTACAAGGAATTGTTCGATTATTTCGATGAAAAATGCACCCTCGGCGAAGCCGTTGAACAAATCAAATTGAACACGCGTCACTATGCCAAACGGCAGATGACCTGGCTTCGGAAGGATCCGTCCTATCAATGGGTTTCCCCTTCGGAGTTGGTTGGAACCCCATAGGGGGTCTCCATCGGTAGCCACCCACCTTCAACCCCTCCGGGGTTGTTGAAAACCCATATCAACCGTCAGGATTGATGGAAACGGATTAAACCTTCGGATGGGGTCTGACGGACCTTTCCCAGGGTGAGGCCTTCGGCCTCTAGACATTCCTGCAACAATTCCTGAAAATAATACGCCACCGATCCCACAAAGCTGACGGGCAGCAAACGCGCTTCGGGATACCGCAACACAAACACCCGGATAAACTCCCGGAAACCGTCCTTCACCAAGTTCTTGATGAAGGGATGCTGCTGGTGATCGCCGGCAAACTTGGCGAAACCCGCCAGGTATTTCGAGGCCCCTTGTTGGTGATATACGTTATCAATAAACTCTTTGAGTTCCAGATGATAACATTGCTCGAATGAAAGCTTTAGTTCAAGAGGCATCCAATCGTAGAAATAGGCCTTGGCCACCTGCCTTCCAAGATAGCAGCCACTCCCCTCGTCGCCCACCAGATAGCCCAACGAGACCGCTCGGTCCACCACGTCCTTGCCATCGTACAGGCAGGAGTTGGCCCCCGTACCCAGGATACAGGCAATGCCTTTATCATGACCTAACACGGCATGGCACACCGCCATCAGGTCGTGGGTCACCTCAACCACCACAGCCTCCTCAAACCGGACACGCAGAAACTGGGCAGTGGCTTCCTGATTGTCCGTTGTTCCACAACCCGAACCATAGTAATAGACCGCGTCAACGGCAGGGAAATTCTTGAGATCTTGATATAGCAGGTCCAAGAGTACGTCCGGCTCGTTGTAATTCGGGTTATAGCCGCCCAAGGTGAACCGGTCCACCACCCGTCCGCCATCCAAAAGGATCCACTCCGTTTTGGTGGATCCCGCATCGATAATCAGTTTTCTCATGGTAAAAAAGCGCCAAATATGACTGCTATTGTTTGACAATCATCACTTTGACCTGCATTTGGCCGGCGCCGTGCACTTCGATCATCCTTTCAATTCGCTGTTGGATGTTGGTCAGGTTCAAATCTGGATTTACGTTCGAGACAAAGACAACCACCGTACGCGTACCTTCTTCGTCGCTAGCGATTTCAACGCGGTTGACGTTGCCGATGTCGTAGTTGTACAATTCCTTGATACAAAACGACTTCAGGTCGGCTCGAGTCACCACCCGGTCGTTGGTTAGGGCATAATAATGCGAGAGCATCTTCCTTTCTTCCTCGTCCACCACCTCGTCGCGTCCACCGGTGGTTCGCGTCAACAAGCGGGTCTGGCCGGCATCGAAATCGCTCGGCACGTTCACCACCGAAGCACCAGCTTCGACGCCATTGCCCTTGGCGCCATCGGTGTAGAGGGCGGTCAGCGGGATGGAGACCTCCACCTTGGCGTCTTCCTTTAACAGGGCATAAACCCCCGTTTTCGGGTTTCCATCTTTCTTCACGATGGCAATGATATCTTTCAGCAAAATCCGCAACTTACGGATCCGGTCGCTATCTTGTAACGCAGGGATCGTCTGATACGCATAGAAGTCGGTGCTATTTCTACGTTGCAGCTCGTCGGCCAGCCGAAGCAACTCGTTGAACCCGAAACGTTCGCAACCAAAACGGCGAAGGATGAACTTGTCGGCTTCATCCATGGTGTCGTATTCCCCAACCAAATTCATGAAGAAATCGTTATCGTCCGCAATCTTCACAATGGGTTCGGAAGGTGTTAACGCAAAGTGTTTCTTGTTGACATTGACTACCGGGAACGCGTTGATCACCACATTATTGACATTGAGCATATCCTCTTTCAACCCCGCGAAATCAAGCGTGAGTTCCACGATGCCGCGTTCAAGCACGATGGGCGTATAAGGATCCACCATGTAGTACGGAACATCCATCTCCGCCCAAAGATCGAACCATTGCTCATTGGTCCCGAAGGTCAATGAACGGTTGTAGATCAGGTTCCAAAACGAGAAATCAGGATTCATCGGGAAACGGTCGTATTCCCACGGGTTGATCAACGGAACCTCTTTGTCTCCGAGCTGCATGGTCACCTCGTCGAACGCCAGGTCTTTAAAGAAGAGCCCCACGCCGCCGAGTACCGTCTTCTCATCCTCCACTTCCAGTGTCAGTTTCCATTGCCCTTGAAGCAGGGGCTTGACAGACACTACCTTGGCACCAATGATGTTCGACTCAAACAAGGGGCAGTAGTTGATTTTGTCGCGCCCTTGAAAGGTCTCTTTCAGCACGGCGAACACCGTGTCGCTTCCCACCAGGCAGCGAGCGGGATTGCCTGGCGCTTTGGCGGTGGCCATCATGGCCACGGACGGATTGGCTTTAAGCAGATGGTAAGGCAGCATGGCCTCTTCCAACTCGCCCACCATGCCGGAACGGAACCGTGCCAGGTCCTGTTCGATCTGATCCTCTTGATAGGCCAGGGCTGTAATCATCATCGACACCAGCGGGTCTTTATCCATTCCGTATAAAGGCGTATTGGGATTGTCGCTTTCCCATTTTCCTTCACTTGCCCAGAGTGAGAACACCTTGTTTCTCAGCTCCACCACCCGGTTTTTGATATCGTCGTTCTTCATGCTGTTTACCAGATTTGGATTTTGTTATAGTAAGTGTAGGGCGAGTCGTACCCATCGTCCATGATGCCGTTTACCGAAACCAACAACACCGTGCCTCGTGCCAGGAAATCCATGGCCACTTCTACATTTTTCAACCGATGCTCATACTGCTCGATGGAATTCTTAAGATGTCCCGCAAAAGTTTCGGTATTGACACTGGAACCCTTGATCCTGTATTTTTGCATGGGATCTTCGATGGTCCCTATGATATCTTTCTTCTGTTTTCGGACATCCCCATGGAACATACCGGTCTCAGGACTGTAGATCTCAAAACGGAAATCCTCCAAGGCGAAGCCGAAATCCGCATCTGCCTTGAAACTGTCTTTTCCCGAGGTGATTAGCAGGTCAAGGAAAGCGTCAATGGACTTTTTCAACGCATCCTTGGCCACGGTAGGATATTTCATGATGATCGGTCGCTTGACGTACATGGCTTTTCAATTAAAGGATGGGACAATCGTCTTCGGGTTCGGGTTCTGACTCGGATTCCGGCTTGGATTCTTGTTTTGGCACCGGCTGGTATTCCACCACCTCCACCATAGGAAGGCGCTCGATGGCTTGGATAAGGAATCCACAAACCGCGGTGAGAAACAGTTGGAGGTCGTAAGGATTGTATTCCGGAAGCTGTACCGGTGCATCCTGAATAACATAGGAAAGCAAGCGAACGAAACGGCGGCACAACGTCACGAAGTCTCGGGGACTTTGGTTCATCCCAAGACACTCCATCTCTTCTGCAAACATCCGCATCACGTCGTGGTTTCGGAGGTATGTGAATTTCTCGTGGTTGAGAACCTGTCGGACCAACTGTAGAATGGCTTTCTCCATCTCCATCAACAAGGGGGCGTCTTGCATAGCGATGACCGGGAGGATGTAGTCCTCCTGCAATTCCCATGCACCGTTCTCATGGATTACCTTGGCAATGGGCATGTGGCCAGGGAGCTGTTCCAAGGTACGGAGCGTGAATTCATATTCATTCTCGACGAATGGAACCTCGTCTAATTCATATTCTCGTGTCTTCTCCGACGGAGCAAGCGCGAGATAATAACTACCCGATGATCCTGGAATCGTCAGTTGCCAACGGGCGTCGCGATGGTAATCCACCATGCCGCCGTCTTCCAAGAGCGCTTGGCAGTCTACCTCTCCCACGGAAACTGCGTCACCCTCAACCGACACCATCGTCTTGAAAGCCGATCCCGGGATCAGCCCGAACTGTTTGGAAGCCTGAACTTTACGCAACAGTTGACGGTATTCGGCCAATTGATTCTCTAAATGGATGAAAGTCTCTGGAAGGAGTTCCATCCCGACATTCCAGTTGATTCTAATATCCTTGTTCATGGTTTGGTTGATGCTTTATGAGGTTGGTTGCCAAGGGTGGCGTTGTAGTCGAGTAACAGTTTGTTTGGACCCGTAAAACGGTCGTCGCGTCCATAGTCCCTCACTTTGAACTCACATTGGAAGTCGAAAGGGATGAACCACTCCTCCACCCATTGGAAAAAGGGTTTCAGTTCCTCAAGATAGTTCAAGAACGCCTTTCGTTCCAAGTTGGGACGGTTCACCACAAACCGGATCCTATTCCCTTTCTTGATGTAATGGGTCGAAGATCCCAAAACACAGGTGATGATTTTGCACAGCACAGCATATTTCCCACGAAGGTGGGCGGCCTGTAGCACCATGGGAGCCATCCTGCGAATGTAAGCATTCCGGTCGTTGGAGTAGTCCTCCCCTATAAAAGCCTTCAGGAGAACGTTGGTTTTATCGGCCAAGTGGGCATTCAGTTCCTGTTCCAAGGCCAAAGAATGGTTGAAAAATGAGGTGTCGAACGGCAGAAACACCGTCTTGATGCGTTCCACACGCTGTTTCAGCACCCGATGCGTCCACTCAAAATCACTCTGATTGATGCCCTGCAACTCACTGCCATTGAAAAACAACTTATTGGGAAGGATCTCATAAAGGCCGTCACGAGACAATTCCACTACAGTCGTTTGCGGATCGCAGGAACGCATATCATCCGCATAATTCCTGGTAAAAATGCCTTTATGGTGCGCAATCCATTCCCTTTGAAAAGGATAATGCGCCGCTACCCAGGTTTCCGCTTTGATATCATGTGGTTCCATCAGATCCGGTCTTTTTCAAGATAAGTGAACACAGTCTTTCCAACCCTAAACGAACTGCCATGGTAGAGCCTGGTGGCTTCATTGGTTCTCATGTTCTTGAGATACGGCACGTCATTCTCAATATAGACCTCGGCTTGAACGCCTTCAAGTCCTTCCGTGTTGTCCCAATCCATGTCGATGTAACAGCGGTCCGACCTGCCGATGGTCACTACACGGTAGCCGCCAACACGGTTCATCCATTTGTAAATCGCCACATCTCGGCTCTTGAGGTTGCCGTCGATATGGAGGAAATACCGTTTTGAGACCTGTTCCCGCTGCGCTATGCAGGCATACAAGCCTCCCGCAAAGACCATCAATCCAATCAGACACAGCATGCTGGTCAACAAACCGAGGAAATGGAACTCGAAGTTGCTGTTTTCAAAGCTGAACATGTAAAGAACACCGAAGCCGAGCATGGCAAAGAGGAAGCCACACAAAACGGCACGTTTGAGGGGCACCTCGGTGCGGTAGGCGATCACCAGACCCAATCCAGCCCCCATCAGGAGCCAAGGAATAAGATCGACAAGAAAGCTGTTGTAGTCCTTTCCCGTAGCCAAGGCAACCCAACTGCCAACAAGGAAAGCAGCAAAGCCGACCAGCATCCCGCATAAGACACGTCCGATGATGACCCCCACCCTTTGGGCGGTTTTCTTCCGACGTTCTAACAGACAGGAAGCCACCAGGGTAACAATTCCACCAACAATGACCCCGAAGAAGAGCATGTCGTGGATCTTATCGGCAAAGGCTTGTCCTGAAGCATCCAAACCGACTTTTTGAAAGAGCATCACCATATCGCTGATGAGGCCATGGAAGAGATTGTTATGCACTGCCAGGCGGAACACCAGCCAGCTGACCAACCCTGCCAAACAACCGGCAACCAACCATTTCAGGAAATAAGGCGCATTCCGGCGATCCCAACGATGATCCTCGTTATAGAAATAATCGCCGTTATCACATTCCTTGCCGAACTCGGGACACTGATAACCATTCTCCTTCCAGCAGTCGTAGTGCATGGTGTGCTCACAGCGGGTCACTATTTCATCGCCCGGCTGGAAGGCATCCTTGCAATAGTAGCACTTCTGTCCCACATAGTCGCTGGCGCGGGTAGGCAACACATTGGCCTTGTCGAACTCCTTAACGTATTTCCTTTTGAAAAGAGCATGTCTCCATCTTGGATACAGAAGTCGGAAGAACAGCCACAGCAATCCGATGACGATCAGGGCCAAGATCAGGCATTGGGCGATACGGGTAAGACGTAACGAGAGGCTGTCATGTACGGGCATGGGGTCGATCAGGCATCCTTTGGTAAAGGATCGGGAACCCATGGCATCCACATCACCCTGATGCAGGTAGGCATACAAGGTAATCTTCTGACCGTCGTATAACTTCTCCGCAAGGTTGGTGATGACCATGCGGTAATCCATGGCTTTCGGGTCGGGGTGCATGACCAGTGCCTCCTTAAGGGTTTGGAAGTCAAAGTCCGAGTCATAACGGTCACCTTCCTTGAAAACATATTGGATCTCATGGTGGAAGTCCTCTTCGATAAAGCGGTCACCCAAAAACACATAGCTCACTTGTGTGTTTTCTCTCAGGTCCTGCTCAGAGATCAGCGTCATCTTGATCCGGAAGAAATCCTCCCCTCCGATATAGCTGCCATCCGCTTTCTTGTAAACGCCGTTGGTCAGCATTACAACCACCTTTTTGGTATCGTTTTTCAGATTGGGATTGTATTCCAGTTCAGGATAAAAGTCATGGGTATCCGTTTTCGAGATCTCTTCCAACACGGAAGCCAGTGCCTTATAGATGAACTTTTCCTTGGCAGACGGCATGTTGAAACAACTGTCAAACCACTGCGTCAGCTGGTAAAAATCCTTGATCTCCGTTGTGGGGGTGCGCACTTCGTCCATGGCAGACAGGTAAAAATGCGCTTTGGGGAGTCCCTTGTATAGTTCCGTGATGGCCTGTCGTTGCTCCTCCATCTGCGCGCTGGTGGCGGCACGATCGGCCAAAACGATCATGGAATAGTTACCTGCTTCATAATCGGGATCATAGTTACGGATGTCCAAGACGTCCACCAAAGTGGTGCCATCGTCAAGGCCGTTGTAGCCGGTTTCCGAGATGGAGAGGGCTCCCTTGTCGATGGAACCGAGGTTCAGTTTCGTTCCGTCATCAACGACCTTGAAATCCACAAAAACCGTATCCAGACTTGGCTGGAACTTGGGATAATCCAGCACCAACTCCTGGGCCAGCATCATCGGCATGACCATTAACAGCAACATTCCTAAGAGGATGATTCGTTTCATGCGCAATCCTTTCTTTTATAAAACCGGGGTGTCGTCGTTCCCCATGAGTTTACTCATTTGTTGTCGTGCCTCTTTCGACATCTTTTTTGCTTTCAGTTTGGAGCGCATCATGTTCAACACCAGGATCAGCGCCATGGCTACCATGGCAATGCGAAACAGTGTCTCGTACAGGTGCGCCCTGGAGCGGCATTCCAGCGCTTCGATGGCTTCATTATACGACTCAATGGTATCCCACAACTGTTGCATGGTAGGATCCGACTCCACCAAGGCTTTTTGGGTCTCATTGTCCGCAGAAGCCTTCAAATAAAGCCTCGTGGCTTTTTTCTTCACGGCGGCAAGGGAATCCGGCTCGTTGTTATCCACCAGATGCTCGCCTTGTTCTTTCAAGGAACCGAGATCGACGATGGTCTGCTGGAAACGATCCATCAGCCGGTCGTAGTCTTGTTGGCGTTCGTGATCCTCGCGGAGCCCTTCGATGCGTTTCTGAAGCATATAGTAGGTATGGTTGCAGAGGTCGTAGGCATCGTAGAGCGGACTGTCTTTGGCAACGAGGGCGGCAAACGACTTCAATCGGTTGCCGGCTTCCTGAAACTCATAGTCGTACAATGCGATATCGTCGTACGTCTGCAGGTTGTTGCTAAGACCGTTCAAGTCGTTATGAAGGGCGGTGAGGTTGGCTTCCAAAGGGTTGTCTTCTTCCTCCTCTTGTGGCCATGCCTGAAAAGGCACCGCCCACAAAAGCAACATGAACAGCAATGGGATGAAGCGCTTCATGGCTGTATCGAGTTAAGGATTAACCGGCAATGGGATCGGGAACGACCTCCAGGGTGTCCCCGTTCTGGATGTTATAGTCCGACATCTTCATGTGGGTTTTCCCAACACGCGGTTGAAGGATGATGCATTGGCCGGTGGTTTCATCCATCTTCCCAAAATAATAATCCGTGGGCGTGAAGTCAATCATCTCCGGTAGGTTGAAAAAGCGCTTCCCCTCTTTGTCAGAGGCGTTCTTCAAGCTGTTCATGAGTTGCTCCATCTCATAGTTGGGATCGGAGATCTTGAACCGGATGGATTTGTTCCGATACCGGATGTGAACGTAGAAGTCTTCCATGGCTTGTGGTATTGTATTAGTTCATTCCATTACACACCACAAATATAAAAAAATTTGGATTATCAATGCCCCGAGTTAACAAAATCAATCACCCCACCCCACATGCATACGAGTTTGCTGGTCACGGTCAGTGTAGGGGCGCCTTGCGTAAGCACCTGTGTGTTGCCTGGTGCCCAAGGTGCCACGGTGCTGGGGATGCAGGGCATGGGCGTCAGGACACCGCAAGCGGCCGAGGTGGCTGAAGCCACGCTGGGGTTGGCCAGGGAACGGCACATCCCGAAAGTGGGGATGTTGACCATTGGTTTGTTATCCATGATATTGGCCACAAACCTACCCTGAATCATCGAGTTCCGAGGTGGAATCACCACGAGAGGCGCCGGAGTCATCCCCATGCTGCATTTCATTGTCGCGCCCATACATACGGTTGTTGCGTCGCCTGCCATTTAATCAAGAGTTATAAGTGAATGGTTTACATGTCTGTCCACAATCCTTTTCGGGTGCCCGCTTCGGAATCGAGCGTGATATCGGTTGCCTTTATCGTAGCAGCCACGAGGGCATCAACGGTAATATCGGTGCCTTTCAAAGTAGCATCGGCCCGCCCTTCGGCTTTGAAGTTGGTAGCCTGTATATCGACCTTCATACCCCCATTCAGTTCAATGCCGGAGTTGGTTTTCACCTTTGCCGTCTGGCTGGCTTCAGCCTCAAGATCCGATGCCATGAGTTTCATTGTTCGTTTGACGTCGGCCTTAAGATCCCGGTCAGCGACCAAATTGACCGCGGCTTTGTACTCCGCATCCAATTCTCCATGTACCATAACGGTTTGTTTTCCACGTAGCATCAAGGAATCGTTACCCGCGTCTACCAACCGGTTTCCCCCGATACTAACGATGTCGTCGTCTTGTATCGCTGTGGTACGATTGCCGGCGACATTGACGCGAATGTTCTTGGCATTCATGATGATATCCCCATCACCGGCATCCAATACAATATCTCCGCCATTGCTCCTCACCAGGATACGAAGCTCTTTCGCCTCATACTCTTGCAATCCGATCTCCTTTTTTGCCTCCGCATCTTCCTTGGGACCATTCACTTTGTAAAAAGCATCTCCGTTTTTGACTGGGTTGGAGGAAAGGTAGATGTCATAGTTCTTTTCCGACTGGTTTTTGCCATAGATGCGGATGAAACCGTAGTTGTCATTGCCATCCACGTCGTGGAACTCAATGGTATGGCCTTTCTTGGTACGGAAGGCTTTCACCTCGTTGTTCTTGTTGGCTTGGTCGGTTTCCACCCATGCAGGATCCGGCATTTGAACGTTGTCGGCCGTATCCGAGTCATGATACAATGCACCTATCACATAGGGCTTTTCCAGGTTGTCGTGTTCGAATCCAACCATGACCTCCTCTCCAATTTCCGGCAGAATGTAACAACCTTGTTCTTTGTCTTTTTTGCCACCCCCGTAGGGTTGAGCAATGCGGATCCAAGGCAACAACTGCTTTTCATCGTTAGCCATGTCAGCTGGTTGCCAAGCAAAGCGCACTTGTACCCGCCCCATTTTCTTCTCATCGATGTTGTTGACCACCACAGCGCGTAAGGCGCTTGACTTGGGATAGGCGTAAGGGTCCATATAAGGAGCAAATAGCTTGTCTTTTACAAAGTCGGTTTTGGGAAGAACAACAGCCGTGACCTCATTTTGAGGCGATCCATTGCAATCCCAGGTGAGATGGACTGCAGTCACCAGCATCGGATCATTGCTATCGATCTTCACCACAGATCCAACATGAATATCAAAACGATAGCTAATGAAGGTACAGGTTACCATACTGTCAGACATACTGCGCAAAGCTGCTTCACTGAATAGTTTTAACATATCATTGTTGGGCGTCTTAGGCAGTCTGTTGGGTTCGTCCACAAAATGGGCATAGTTAGCAACAAGTGGACGGGAACCAGCTACTGCCTTACCCATAAGGCCTGTGGAACCAAGTCCACCCAAATCGGGAACAGCAGTTTGCAGGTATTTGTCTTTTTCATCAAAATACGACATATACCTGAAATTAGGGTTTACCGCCATGAGCTCATAGCTGACACTTTTTGCATTTGGCGTGCCGCTCAAGTCAAAATCCACTTGATTGGAGCCAGGGATTATACCGAAATAGAGCCTTTTTATAACTCCATCCTGATCGTAATAGAAAAAAGCCCCGAAGCGCTTTGCCAACCTTACAAGGAAATCGTAATCGCTTTCATTGTATTGGACGATATAGGGCAGGGTTAGCGTATCGAAGGAGGAATGAATACTAATTGTCTTTTTAATATGATAAACATCATCTTTCACAACGGCATCGACAATTTCCGATAGCTTCTTTCCGCAAAAACACCGACACTTGGGAGAACCCTGCAACTTGGCGTCTTCACTATAGGCGATGCAGGATACAACAGCACCTTTCACCCCGACCTTAGCAATGGTACCGGAAAAAACGACTGATGAGTTCGAATTCCCCTCAAACAACGTATACACTTGACATGTTACTGATTTGCCCATGAGATTGTCTATAATAGCAAAGCTTTTCCCCTGGGCTTTTTGATGCCGCATCGTAAACGAGAACACGTTGGGTTTCAGCAACTCTTTAGTCAAGGAGCAGTCCATTACCGAGTAGCCTTCAAGGTATTGAGGGTCATTCTGGTCGTTAACCGGAACCCATTCAGGTCTTTTCTTGAAACTATCATCAATGCGCACGCCATTGATTTCAAACTTGTTTATCAAACACATTGTCATGGCAAAGGTCTCCTATCGTTTCCCCTACTTAAACTCAATTTCGCCACCAATGGCCTTTGGCCCAAGCTGCTCACCCGTAACCTTCACGGTTGTCGGTTTGATACCGATTTCGAGGATCCATGGATAGGAAGCGTCGAGTTTTCCTTGGGAATCAGGTCTGTTGGTAAAATGCTCTTTTAAACTGACGCAATAGGCATTCTCGAAAGTAATACTGCGAGCGCATTCCATGGTTCTTTTGACGAATTCCTTAGCAATACCCTTTGCAGTGGATGCCGTTTGTTTTTTCAGTTTGTCGGCGGTTTGGTATGCAGGAGCAAGCACCTCTTCATTTTTGATTTGTTGCTCCACATCGTCCCCAACAGCCTTCTTAACTTTATCTGGCCGATCCTTCACCATTTGTTTCGCCGCCTTGAATTCCATATCATCTTTCACATAAGCCCGATAACGCTTCAGATATTCTTCATCCGTTTCATTGTCCTTTTTTTGGGGCGCATCATTCAATTTGTTATCTGCAGCATACTGTTTCAAGGCTTCAAGGTCCATTTCCGCGGTCTCCTTTTCTTTGTTCGGCCATCCCACTTCCGGGTGTTCCTTTATGAACGCTCTCAATGCGTCATCGTTTGTATCAAGCGTATCAAGCTCCTTTTTTGTCTTACGTAGTTTGTCTTTGATCACATCATCGCTGTCATTCGCCATAACCTTGATTTTATAGTCATCAGCTTGCTCCAACAAATCCTTATGTTCAAGCTCGTCGTACAGGTCATGTTCACGGGTGTCGTAATTCGAGGCTTGATCCATAGCCTGGTTCATCGCCCCCTCCATCATATCTTCTGGGAGACCAAACATCGTATTGCCCACGTCCACAAGAGGATCGGCACCGGTGACATCCTGCATGGTAGAAGAAATGATACCGGTTGAGTCGTAGATCTTAATCACGCCATCCATCTGTTGGTCAGGCTTGTTGATCCAATCATGGAAAGGCGCCCCCATTTGCTTGGCAGCCCGAACAGTCACCTTAATGAATGAAATGTATGCACCACCCGAGGGATGTCCTGTCTTATCAAAAGGCTTTTCGACCGTATAGTCAAGGTCGAGTACCGTATAGATGTCTTTCAAGTTCTTTGCAAGAAAAGCGGTTATTCCTCCGCCTGACTCTGCAAACTGCAAGGTTGCCGAAACTGACATAGTAATATCTCCTTATATTGTTTTTGTATTCTGTATGCGGTCTCCTGATTTCTGTCTTCTTAATTCTTGATTAGTTTCTTCGCCATCTCGTAGTTCTTCAGCGAGCCGCTGTCGAGTTTCTTACGGCAAGCGGGCGCAAGGGCATTAATTTTGGCGTCCGTCTCCTTCACCACACCGTCAAAGGCCAGTTTCTTGGCCTGTTTAACGGTGGGATCGTTGGATGAGATCCAGTCGTTGGCGTATGTGTTCATCTTAACCACAGCGGCCTTCAGGTCATCGTTCACCTTCTTGGTATTGCAATCGTCGACAGCGGTGGATGCAGAAGAACCACTGGCACCACTGGCACCACTGGCGCTACCGGCACCACCACCTCCATTGTCTTTGGGAAGCTCAAACTTTGCAATGCGTTCCGTCAAGGCTTTCAAAGCCGCCAATGCATCGTCGATTTCCTGACACTTTGTGTTCTCAAAACGCTTGAAATCAATCTGTGTATATTCTATGATTAACAGTGCTTTAAGCTTGTCAACACAAGTACTCTGAGCTTGCTGTAGGGTCTCCTCCCCCTTGCCGAAGATACGGATGTATTCTTCAAGCTGGGCAAGCATTTCCGCATGAGCGCCACAATAGTCGATCTTGACGTCGAAGTCCATGCTGACAGGCTGGCCGATAAATGCCAGTTCATACCGCCCGGAGTTGTTGAAAAGAAGCAGTGGATTGTTCAAAGTGAGGGTGACCGTTTCGATTCCTGGCGTCACTTGAAGGTTAAGCACGAGGGCGGAACGTGTGTCCAGGGGAAGGATCTGCTTCTGGATTTTGGCTTTCATCCCTTCCTTGGTTTGGATGGCCGTCTTGTCGCTCAACTGAGCACCTGTAACCTGGATGACCGGATCAGCGGTTTTCTCCCAAAGGTTCATGAAACTCATCTGTTCCTTGGCAAAGGACGATAGCGAGAGCTTCCCTTCGTTCTTTTTGAAATACTTGTCCAGCACATCATAGCCGGTAGCTTCTTGGAGGAGCCACAGCGCATTGGCCTCCGCCGTGTCATCTCCGGTGAGCGTCAGTCGTAGCGTCCCATTCTCCTGATCGAAATCCGAGGTCACCTGGAACGTCACAGGCGCCACTTTGTCGTTCGGCCCCTCGATGACCAATTCCTTTTGAGCCCAAGCCCACACAGGAAGCATTGCCAATAACAAAACAACAACTCTTTTCATCTCAAACCTTTCATTTTATGATTCAATTCATTGAGAAAACGCCGCTCGCCGTCACCTCTTAACTCACAACCGCCAGGTAATCCACCACGATCGGCAGGTGGGTCATGCTATGCACCTCGACCAGTTTGCGCAAGCGGTCGACAATCATGGGCACGTCTTCGCGGTCACGCACGAATTCGTTTTTCAGCTGGACGGTGATGTGCTGACGGGACAAGCCGTCCTCTTGGCGTTCGATGACACTGTTCACGTCGAGCAAGGCGTCCGCATAACCGATTTGGACAAAATAACGGTTGCAGAAGGCCTTTAGGTCGGCACGTGTCACGATACGGTCGTTGGTACGGGCATAGTACTTGGCCAACATGGCCTTCTCCTCCCGATCGACCACCTCATCGCGTCCGCCAAAGGTCTTGTACAGCATCTTGGTTTCCTTCTTGTCGAAGCACTTGGGTCCCGAAACGTCGCTGAACACATCGATGTCGTTGGCGTAGGCACCGTCGGTGAACAGACCGGAGAGATGGATCGGCGCAGGATTACCCTCCCCCTTGCCATGTTTCAGGATGGCATATACGCCGGAACGCGGCTCCTTGTTGTTCAGGATCACCCCCAACACATCCTTCAGTACGATGTTGAGACGACGGATCTTGTCGGTGTTCTGCATCTTGTGCACCTTCTGGAAGGCGTAGAAATCCGACTCGTAGCGCAAGCTGAGATCGTTGGCCAGACGTACCAAGGCATTCAGATTGAACCGCTCGCAGCCGAAATGACGGATGCTAAAGCGATCCAGGTCGTCGATCGAGGAATTCGGATTCATGACCAGGTTCATAAAGAAGTCTTCGTGGTTGTTCTCATCCACGGAAGAACGGACCCCTTTGACCGGCTCGGCATCCTCATCGGTGTAATCCGTTTCATTGGTCAGTTTGACGATGGGTTCCGCTCCGGAGAGCTGGAAGTCTTTTTTCAGCACGTTGACGGCCGGGAAGCAGTTGAAGGCCAGGTTTTCCGCTTCGAAATTGAAGGGTTTCGACATCCCCGAGAACTCGAACACGAAATTGATCATATCGGAGTCGATCGGACGACGGAAGGTCGGAGCCACCATGTAGTAGTTCACATTCATCTGGGCCCAGAGGTCATACCATTTGCTTTCACCGCCAAAGAGCATCGACTTGTTGAAGACGATGTTGGCGTCGTTGAACCAGGCCATCTTGGGGAAGCGGTCGAACTCCCAGGGTTGGATCAGGGGCAGCTTCTCGTTGTTCCAATAAACATTCACGTTGCTGTAGCGCAGGCCGGTAATCAGGAAACCGAAATTCGAGAGGTCGGCGCTTTGGTCGGCGACGTCGATGTTGACGTTCCATTTGTCGCTGGCAATCTTGGTGACACCATTCACGGTCATCCCGATGATCTTGGCTTTAAAGAGCGGATGGAAAGGAAACACTTCCTTGACGCGGAGCGATTCTTTCTTTACCAGGAAGGCGGTCGTTTCGTCGCAATACACGTCGCCGGGCTCATCGGGGCTCTTGGCCGTCTGGATCAAGGTCATGGCCGGAATGGCCTGGGTGATCTGGTACGGCAGAATACTGTTTTGGAAATCGCTCACCACGTCCCGTTCCAAGTTCTGGATATCGGCCTTCAGGCCATTGGTCTGATATACGAAGGCGGTGATCAGGATACGGAGCAAGGGGTCTTTCTCGAAACCGTAAAAGGGCGAATTGGGGTTGCTGCCGTCCCATTTCCCTTCGCGTTTCCAGGTCTCCAGGACTTTCTGCATCAGGCTGTCCACCTGTACCTGAATATCGTAATCTTCTTGTGTCATAATCTTAAAGTGTTGTTACCAAACATCAACATTAAACTCGTTAAAATAAAGGGTATTGGCGGCATTGTTGATCTTCCCGGTCACGATGATGTGGAGGATCCGGCCGTTTTTCTGGAAGTCCGTGTTCACCTGTACCTCGCGGAGCCTTCGTTCATAACGCTCGATGCTCTTTTTCAATTCACGGGCAAACGTGTCGGCGTTTTTGCTGTTTCCGACGAGTCTTTTGGAATACAACGGACTGCGGATCTCAGCCAATTCGGTATTCTCCGACCGGTCTCGCGGCACGGTCTTCCGCTCCAAAAACTCAGCCCGTTCCGAACTGAAGCCTTCGAAACGGAAGTCCTCCAGACAGAATCCGAACTCCTGATCGGCGATGCTGTCGTACTTGTTGGAGGCGATCAGCAGGCGCAAGAAGGCGTCGATAGAGCCTTTCAGTTGGCTACCGTCTAGATCCACAATGGGATAACGCAGTTGCAAAGGGTTTCTGATGAACATAACAAGAAGCGTTAGTAGGTTAAATCATCGGGAGCCACTCATCCGGTTCGGGTTCCGGTTCCGGTTCGGGTTCCGGGGCCTTCACTTCCACTACCTTGGGTTGCAGGTCGTTCATGGCGACGGCGATGTCGGCCAAAAAATGCTGGAACGCATTCAGATACGGTTCCACATCCATGATATTGGGTGCGGGCAACTCCACCTTGTGTTTCATGACGGCATAGCTCAAGGCCGTGGCGATACGCTTGCACAGCAGCACCAACTCACGTGAGGAGTCGTCGGCCGAGAAGGTCATCAGCTGGTCGATGAGCAACATCACCAGCACCGGGTCTTCCATCAGGTCGGCATGTTCGTGGGTAACGATCTTGTCGGCCGATTGCTTCAAGGCGTCGAGCTTCTCAAGCAACGGCACGGAAGTCCTGACCGTCATGACCGGAGGGACATAGTTCTCATAAACAGTCCAAGCCTCGTTGGCACGGACCAGTTTGAGCAACGGCTGCTGGGTCCTCACATCGGGAAGCGCCTTGAAGTCGAACTTGTATTCGTTGACCACATGCGGCACGCCGTCCCGTTCAAAGGTGACGAGATGGTCGCCCACCTCTAGGGTGAGGTAGAGCTCATCGGCTTCCTTGTCGGGGATGGCCAGGGTGATGGGCGCCTTGGTCTCCACCACGGCCACCTGACCGGCAGGCAGCAACACGTCGCAGGTGATCTGCTTGAGGACCAGACTTCCGTTAAGCAGCTCATGGCTGATGGAGAACTTCGTTCTGGGGATGACGCCGAACGACTTGGCGGCAATCATCTTGCGAACCAGCAAGCGGTTCTCTGAAATGTTGTTCTCCATGTCGATAAAGGTCTGTGGAGTGATCTCCATGCCCGACCGCCAATCAATTCTGATATCTGTATTCATTGTATGGTTTTTTGTCTAAAAGAATCAAATCTGTGTGTTGTAGTCCAATACCAAAGCCCGATCGTCGGAAAGCACGAAAGGCTGCTGATAGTCTTTCACCTGATAGCCGCAGTCCATCTCCATGGGGACGAACCACTCTTGTACAAAGTCGAACAACGGCTTCAACAGCAACATGAAATCGGCGTACTCACGGCTGTTCAGTTGCAACTTATGCACCGTAAAGAGCACACGGTCCTGGGTCGGCATCTTGTAGTCCACGCGACAATCGATGATAGCGGCGAGCATCGTCGACAGCCGGTCGAAGTCGGACCGCAACTCGGTTACTTGAAGCAACATAGGCGCCAGCAGGCGGATATAGGGATTCTTCTCCGCATGAAGGTCGTAGTCGAAAAGCAGCCGGAGCATCATCTCGACCTTATCGTCCACCAACCTATTGACATTCAAGCGGATGTTTAGCGACCGGTTAAAGAAATAAGAGTCGAAAGGCTGGAAATATTTCTGGATGTTCCTTTCCTCCTCATAGAGTTCGGCCACCCGTTGTGCAAAGGCCCGGCTTTCCTTGTTCCGCAACTCGTTAGGGTCGAAGAACATCTTCTCGGGAAGGATGTCGTAGATGCCGTTCCGGGAGAGGGAAACCTTTTTATCCCTGGGGTTACATTCCTTCAAGTCGCCCGTGTAGTTCCTCGAGAAGAAGCTGCCATAGTTGGCCGTCCACTCCTTGATGTCGGGGAAATGCACCGCAAGCACCTGTTCGGCGCAAAGCTCTTGTTGAAGGCTGTTTTGGTCAAAATAAGACATGGCAACAGTTATTTGACAATGATCGGGAAACGTGCCTCATCCGCTGTAAGCTCCACATGGAACACCCCGTTTTCGGTGGTCACTTCGATGACGTCGTAATAGGGGATGCCGATTTCGTGGAGGGTGAGCCGCTGGTACGGGAACTCCTCGTTGATGTTCTCGTAGGCGTTTTGGTTAAGGTCGGAACGGGAACGGGTATAGAGGTCGTAGTTCGAGTCGATGTAGTCCGAGATCTTGGACTCGGGCAACATGGGCGTGAAACGCTGGTTGTCGTTCTTGGAAACGATGATGTCGACAAACTTGTCGTTGCGGAGGTTGATCTCCACTTCCTTCACGCCCAGGGTCTCCTGGATCAGGGTGAACACATCGTTGATCCGGGTATCGGCGCTCAAGGCAGCGATCTTGACCACGTCGTTCCAGCACTCGTGCGAGGGACAGTCCTCAAAGTAGGCTTGGGAGTCATACACCGAGATGTGGTTGTGCATGCCCTCATAGTGGAACCATTTGCCCATGAGGGTCGAGAACACGCCCGACTGCACCTCCTCCTTGTGGAGAAGCTTCATGGCCTCCTGGGTCTCAACGGCGCCGATGATCGAGGCGATGACCGGCGTGGTGGGAATACGCCCCACGTTCTCGTTGCGGTGGGCTACTCCAGCGCAGGAGAGCTGCTGGAAGATGTTCTGCTTGGCGTTTTCGGTCAAGCCGCATTCGTAGCAGTTCTCTCCGGGTTTGAAGACCCTGACGTTGCCGGTGAGGTTCTCCATGCCGCCCTCCACCCAAGGGATGTCGGCACGCATGCAGAGCCGGTTCAGCTGGAGACGGGCCAGCCGGCTGTCGAGACAGCCGACCACCACGTCCATCTTCCGGTAGAGTCCCAAGCCCACATCGGTGTTGAGCTTGCCGCAGATATACTGCACATTGATGTTGGGGTTGATCTCACGCAACTTCCGGGCAGCCACCTCCGACTTGAAATAGCCCTTGTCGGCATCCTCCTCGCGGAAGAGCACCGAACGGGTCAAGTTGGTGTATTCGATGGTGTCGAAGTCCACGATATAGATGTTGCCTACGCCAAACAGGGCGAGGTTCTTCAACACCTCGTTGCCGAGCGCACCGGCACCGACCACCATCACCTTGGCGTTCTTGACCACGTCCATCTTGTACCACGACAAGAGGTCGAACACTTCTTTACCCCATTCTTTGATTTCGATTTCTTCCATGATCGGAATTATTTCAAGTTGTAAACGACGCCGAGTTGCAGACTCATAATGGTGGCCTTGCCTCCGTTGCCGAGCACCGCGGCATGGGTACCCGGGATGAAGTCGCCCGTAGCGGCGGTTCCGAACGAAGTCAACGGGAAGTCGAACTTCACGCCGGCATTCAGCTCGATGGGGCTGCCATTGAACGGCACGTAGGCCCCAAAGGCGAGGTTGCCCCAAAGGACGAAGGACTTCACTTCAGGCGTAAAACCGTCGTAGCACTCGAGGTCCTCTCCAAAGCCAAGGGGTTCAATGTCCTGAAGGTTGACATCCCATTGCGGATAATAACCGAACAGGCTGTAGGTGCCGCTGCCGTTGAAGTTGGATCCCACCTTGATGGAGGGGGTCAAGCCCGCCTTGGCATAGACCGTGACACGGTCCTTGAGGGGTTGCGACACACACACACGCACCGGAATGTCAAGGTAGGTCAATCCCAAGCGCTCCTCCAGGTTGTTGAAGCTGTAGTGGGCCTTGAAGGGATCGCCGTCGTTGTCGTCACCCGTGATGACGGTGGTGTATTCAGGCAATGTAGCGGACATCTTGAAGTTGCGGAAGCCCAATCCAGCCTCCACCGAAAGCGGGAAGCTCGGGGTCAGGTTGCCCGTGCCGTAATAGACCTCGAACAAGATGGCCGGCTTCACGTTTTTGGCCCAATAGTCCGGCGTGCTCTTGCCGATGAAGGCAGGCCCCATCCCGAAGGTGGCGCCGATCACCGGACTCGCGGGCGGACGGACGGCGCCTTTCAGCTCGCCAATCTGCCGTTCCATGTCCTTGACCTTGGCATTGCAGGCATCCAACACGGTATTGAGCTCGGCAATGGCCTTGTCCTTTTCGGCGACCTGACGCTGGGCTTCGGCCACGGCCTGGTCGTTGTCGGAGGACGGCTCAACCACGTCTCCGCCCAGTTGATTTTTCAATTCTTTGATTTGCTTGGTCAGGGTGGCATTCTCCTTCTCGTAGTCTTTCACCTTCTTGCGGAGGTTCTTCAACTCGTTAGCGTCTGCCCCACCGCCGCTTGCCTGCAGGTTCTTGATCTCCTTTTTGGCCGCATCCAGGTCTGCCTGGAGTTTGTTGGACTTGGCCTGAAGTTCGTCCACCAAATCGTAGCTGACGGACTGGATCACGTCTTCGACCGTCCCCTTGTAGTACTGGACCTTGAGGTTCTTTCCGTCCTTGGTCTTGCCACGGACCGTCGAAAGTTGGGACTGGGCCATGGCCGTCATGGCGAGGCCCGTCATCGTTAGGATAAGAAATAACTTTTTCATAATATATTGATTTTCAATTATTTATCTTTTTCAATATAAGTGAATTTCGTATTGCCCACGGTGAAACAGCTGCCATGGACCAAGAGGATCGAGTCACCCTCCTTGAGCACCCGCTGCTCGTTGCCGAAGGTGGTGCCTTCGGTCAAGGCGCGGCAGTACGGATGGTCGTTGTCGATGTACAGCTCCACCTGCTTGTCGCGGATCTCTTCGCTCGGATCCCAGTTCATCTCAATGACACAGTTTGGCGAGCGGCCGATGGTGACATGGTTGGATCCACCCGCCACGTTCATCCATTTGTAGATGGCGATGTCGCGTTCCTTGGTCGGGCCTTCGATATGGAGGTAGTAGTTCTCCGAAGTATAGTGGACCACCGCGATCGAGGCACCCAGACCGGCCGCGTAGATCATGAAGGCGAACAAACCCATCACCGGCACCGAGGAACCCAGTCCGTAAACGGCCACAAAGCTCAACACCACGGAGATCAAGCCACCCAGGAAGGCTTCCTTGAACTTGATGTCGGTCTTGAACGAGAGCAGCCACGGGATGGCACAGCCAAAGAAGAGCCACGGCACCCAGTCGATCCACCAGCAGTTGCTCGACTTGCCCAAGGCGATGATGACCACCGCACCCAGCAGGAAAGCGAGGAAACCGATGATGGCGTTGCCAAAGGCGCGAGCCACCATGAGCAAGATGGTCTTCGCGGTCTTTCTGCGGAAATCGATCAGGAAGCTGAACAGGAAAGTGATCACAAAGCCCAGGATCAGGCCGCACATCAATAGAGGAGCAATCTTCTGGACAAACTCGGGGGCCACGTTCGGGGTGTTCTCCCCATGGAACAGGCTGACGATCCAAGTGATCAGCTTTCCGAAGAACGGGATGGTGGGTATCAGCTTGAACAACAGCCAGGATATGAGGCCGCCGGCCAGGCCGTAGATCAGCCATGAGGTGAAATACGGCGAATTGCGCGGGTCGGCCAGGTGGTTGCGATTATAGAAGTAGATGCCTTCCTTGCAACTGTTGAGGCCATATTCAGGGCAACGGTCATGGTTTTCCTCCCAGCACTCCCAGTGGACGGTATGCTTGCATTTGGTGACGATCATGTCGCCTTCTTGGAAGTCGTCCTTGCAATAGTAGCACTGTTGCAGCACCACATCCTTGCCATCTTTCTGGATGGCGTTGGGGCTGAACTTCTTGACGTATTTCTTCTTGAAGAGCTGGTATTGGAGCCAGGGCACGAGATACTGCATGACCAGATAGGCCAAGGCGATGAAGGCGATGCCCAGCAGGAGTCCGAACAGCAGCACGGAATACCCGCCCTTGCCACCAGCTGCCTCGGCAGGAGCCAGGGTGATCGGGGCCAGCGTGGAGCCGAACGAATAGTTCTTCTCGCCATGGGCCTTGGCGCGGTCGATGTCGAGGAACAGGGCCAAGGGTTGGCCGTTATAGGTCACCTTCTCTCCCACTGTGTAATACATACGGTAGTCCATGGCGATGGAGTCGATGGCACCCAACAGCATGTATTTCAACGAATCGACCGCATAGTGGGGATAGAACTTGCCTTCGGGGGTACGATGGCAGATGAACTTGAACTCATTGGCCATGTCCTCTTCCAGCTCATCGCCGAAATAGATGCAGTAGATGGCCTTGAGCTGGTCGGGGATCTCCAGATAGTCGGGGTTGTTGAAGAGGAGCTTGTCGCGATAGAAATCCTCGTCCTCATCCTCGTCCACCGCGCCCGAAAGCACAAAGAGGATCTTGTCCGACTCCGTATCGGCCGTCAGTTCACGGTTGTGCGGCACATCCGAGTAGAAGCAGTCGTCCTCGTCGAGGTTGGCAATCTCCTGGATTTTGGAGATGATGGCGGCATAGATCGACTTCTCCTCGTCCGACTGCTCCACCAGCTCGTCGCGACGCACGTACGAGCGGATGCTTTCGCCGGGATAGACGCGCTCGGTTTCGGTGACGTCGGTTCCCATCATGGCGATGTATACCTTGACGTACTCCGGCAAGGCGTCCACAAACGACACGATGGCTTCCTTCAGTTTCAGGTAGTCGGCATCGCTGAGCATCATGCCCTGGTCGGCCAGGATGACGATGGTCAGGTTCTTGGAGACCAGCTTGCGGCTGCTGATGTCCACCAGGCTGTCCACATACAGCACCACGGTATCGCCGTTCACAAGCTCGAAACAGCGGCAGTCGTCGGCCGTCAGGCCGAAATAAGGCACTTTGTTGCCGTCTTTCATCATCTTGAAATCGACGAAACGGGTCATGTTGTCGGATTCAACAGGACCGAATTCCATGCCCACCTGTGCCCTGGCGGACTGGAACAAAAATATGAGTAATAGGGTTAATAATGACAGTCGTTTCATATCAAACAATTAAACGCGTTTTCTTCTAATCCATTCTTTCATTTGTGTCAATGTGGTGTCGCAAACCGGCTCGAAAGCGTCTCCCTTGCGAGACCATACGTGTGCCTTGTCGTCGGAGGTGCAGTTGAGGAAGAACCGGCATCCGGCAAGGTCCGAGGCATAGGCAACCAACTTGGCCCGATCGAGGTCGTCGCCGTAGATCAGGCAACCCACCCGTTCCTCGTTCTCATACGGCAGGCAGCAACCCACCTTGAGATAGCCGTTCTCCTCCTCACCGAAGAAGTAACCCACAATTCCCTTGTTGCAGGAATAGATGGCATTGTCGATCTGGTTGATGCAATGGGCGGCCAGGCCGAGATGAGGAAGCTCGGAATCGTTCAGGTCGAGGGTATAGTAATCGGCATCGGCCACAAACTCCGACAGCAGGTCTTCCTTGGGGGCATGGTTTCGGTTCATGTCGCGGGCCTGACGGTTGATCTCCTCGAAGGAGAACCAGCGCTTCACCGCTTCCTTGTTGTTCATTTCGCCATGGGCTTGAGCCGTGAAGAATCCCAGCTTCAGCTTGGGCGTGTTGGTGTCGATGACGAGCGCCAACAAGCGGTTGCGGTGATCGGAATAGGTCAGCTGCTTCTGGACGATGAGGTCCTGGTTCGAGAGGAAGAGCCCCAGTCCGGGGTGCGAGTGCATCCAACAGGTGAGCACATAGTCGCGTTTCGACTTCTCGCCCAGGTTGGCAATCACCGAGGCCATGTTGATGCTGATCTTCTTGCCGAAGTTCAGGCTGTATTCGCCAAAGTCGGCGTCATCGCCGGGCTCCACCATGTACTCAAGGCTGATGTCGTAGCGGCCGGCATTGCCCGGCTCCCGATCCCAACAACCCAAGATGAAGCAGCCCGTCTCGTTGGTGCGTCCATCGGTTTCCAGCGAGTTGTTGAAGAAATCGTAGAGCTTCTTGATGAGGGCGGTGCTGAAATACACCTTGTTGACTGCCGTGTCGGCATAGACCATGTCCATGTCGAACACGAGGTAGTCCGCCAAATGCTCCTTGACATGTTTCAACCCATGTTCGTATTGGACCGATTCGTCGGTGATGACCGAGATGACGCTGGGATCGAAAGGTTTCTCCGGTTCCTTGTTGGTTTTCTTCTTGCGCAGCAAGAGCAACACCAATGTCAGTAGCACCAACACCAACAGGCCCAGTCCGCCATACAGGAACAGGTTCCGTTTGGAGGGATCTCCCCCTTCGGGATCGACGGGCTTTTGCGGGGCGGGTTCCTTCATCTCCACCTGCAGGGTGATCGGCTCACCGTTAAACTTGCCTTCGATTTGCAGCGGTTCGTTGGCAGCGAGCCCCTCGGGATAAAGCAGGTAAGGTTCGGGTTGCGACATGAAGAAAGCGGTTTCGTCCTCCCATTTGATGCAGTCACGAACCGCCGCATTGGCAATCGCGCTGCGCTCCAACTCCAGATACCCTTCGGGCACCACGATGCTCAGCTTGTTGCCGTCGAAAGTGGCCGTCGGCTGCTGGGCCATAACACCCGCGAAGCACACCAAAATCAGGCTTAGTATGGTAATGATTCTTCGTTTCATAATACTCAGATTGAAGGGATGTCTTCTTCTTGTTTCTTGGGTTTCTTCTCTTTTTGCGGTTTGGTGAGCTTGGCCGCCTTGATCTTACCGGAGATCATCGTAAAGATGAGGACAACGGCTGCGACAATGCCAACGATCTCAAGAATCGTGACCATGTCAATCGACGTCTTGACAATCTGCATGTTTGAGATGCGCCCATAGGTTTCCTTGAGTTTTTTCCACAACAAGGCAAGGTCCTCGTCCTCTTCGATGAAGTCGCGGTTGGCGCCATAGTCCACCATGGCTTCGTCCACATAGCATTCCTCGGCCTGCTTCTTGATAATGTTGAGCGAGTCGAGGCGTTTGTTGGCGACGCAACGGTTTCCGGCCTCTTCGAGCTCGGCAAGGGTCACCATGTAACGGTTCAGCTTCGTGTTGACCTTGTCGTATTTCTCTTGCCGCGCCTGCTCCTCCTTCAGGGATTCCATCCTTCTTTCCAGTTCCTGGTGATAGTCGGTGTATTTCTCATATAAGGAGTAGAGCTTCTTGTCGTAACGGATGACTTCGCTGTAGTCGCTGTAGCACGATTCCACCAGTCTAAGATGGTTCTTGACGCGGGTCTCATACCGCTCCGCATCCTCGGCGGTCACAATCTGCTTGTCGAGCTTGACCAGCTCCCGATAATAGGTGTCCAGTTCGCCCCTGACGAATTCGGCCATCTCCTCATCCTGGGCCCACAGCCGTACCGGAGCCAGCAGAATCAGCAGCGCCAGCAAAAAACATCCACGGAATAGTCGGTTCATGACAGATTATTTTATCAGTTTCTTGGCTTGTTCATACTTTTTCAGCTGCTTGGCGTTGAGCTTGTCCTTGCAACCTGCAGGAAGGCTGTTCAGCTTGGCATCAAAAGCCTTGACCACCGCGTCGAAGGCCGCTTTTTTCTCCTTCTTGGTAGCGGCATCGCCGGCCAACGACCACTCGTTGATGATGTTGTTGATCTTGCTGGTGGTGGATTTCACTTCCGCATCGAGGGCGTTCACGTCGCATGAGACCGCGCCGCTGTTGCCGCTGTTGCCGCTGTTTCCACTGTTTCCCTTTCCGCCTCCGCCGTTATCGGGCTTGCTGTCTCCCTTGATCTTGCTCAGCATGTCCTGGATATGGTCATAGCTGTCACGCACCTCTTCGCAGGAAGCCGTCTCCAAACGGTCCATGTCGACGGCATCGATCATGTTGAGGAAGAAGTCACGGTAGGCCTTCTTGGTATTGGGGCTGTATTTCAGCTCATCCACGATCTTAGCCTCGGCCACACGGAACATGGCTTCATATTCGCGGGCGGTTTGGACCAGATCCTGCACCGATCCGCAACGTTCGAGCTTGATGTTGATGGTAACGTCATCGGCCACAAATGCCACCGTCCCCTTGCTTCCGGTACGGTTCATCGGCATGGGGTTGTGCAACGTAAGCTTCATGAGGCTCGTACGCGGAGCCACCTTGAAGCGGAGCTGCAGTTCCATTTTTCCGTCAAGCGGCACCATCTGGTAGTCGAGTTGCTTCTTCACCCTCTTTTTGGACTTCAGGTCATAGTTGCCGTTGAACGTCATGCCTTGGCAATCGATGGAGGCGGCGATGGTCCTGCTTTCAAGGTTGAGGAAGTTCTCCTGGTCGACCAGGGTGCTTGCCTTTCTGAACTTCACCCCACGGTTCTTCATGTAGGAACCCATCTCGCTATAGGTGAATTCATGTTGAGGCAGCCAGATCTTGTCGTAGTCGGGCGCAGCGGAGCCACTGCCCAGGCGGATCAGGATCGTTTCGGTTTCGGGTTCATATTCGAACCGCATATGCATGGTGGCTGCCGGGATTTTGGCGTTGTAACCCGGGATGGAAAGCGTATAGTCGGTCGGGCCCTCGTCGGACACGGTTACCTCATACTGCGCAAATGCGATTGCAGGCAGCAGAAAAGCGATCAGTATTAAAGCGATTTTTTTCATGGCATTGTTATTTTTCGTTTCTTAATTGTTCAATCCAGCCGTTGGGTTCCGCCTGTTCAAGGATCCACTCGGCCACTTTGTTGTCCTCCGGGAAGGGAGGCGTGTTCAAGGCGTGGTATTTCTCGTATTTGAGATAAGACATCACGCGATCGACATACCATGCCAGGTCGGTAAAGGTACCGCAGGCAGGCGTGTTGAGGCACACACGACCGGCAAAGTCGCCGTAGAAGCGGATGTTGGGATGCCAAGGATGCGGGATCTCGTTGCCCTGGTCGTCCTTGGTGATGAACTTGAACTCCAGCTTGCTGTCGACCGCCGGATAGTTGTTCGGGATGGTGATCTTCATGCGGAACTCGTCGGCCGTCACCGGCTTGCAGAGCCCGTTCTCGTCCGGTTCCTCGATGTTGCAGAACGACTTCACCTTGAAGACAATCTCATATTGGGTGGGCAGGTTCTCAGGATTGCGTTTACGGATGATGTAGCTGATGTCGGGATCGTCCTTGAAACGCTGGTCGATGGCGGACCATTCGTGCATCAGACGACGGTTCCGTCCCACATAGCGGTTCTGTTTGTACTGGTCGATCTCCCTTGCTGATTCCATGATTTGCATAAGGCGTACGTATTAAGGTACCACAATCCGTTAATTAACCCGCGATGGGGTCTGAGATGATTTCGAGGGTGTCGCCCGGCTTGACGTTGTAGTCGAGCAAGGTCTTCTTGGTCTTGCCGATCTTGGGCTGCAAAATGATGTCGCGGCCTGTAGTCTCGTCCTTCTTGCCGAAGAAATACTCGGTAGGAACATAGTCGATCATCTCGGGCAGGTCGAAGATACGGGTTCCCGTGTTGTCAACAGCCTTGCGAAGGTTGGTCATCAGCACTTCAAGATCCGTGTTGGGGTCGGTGACTTTGAACTTGATGGTTTTGTTCTTGTACCTCAAGAATAAAAAGAAATCTTCCATGATAATACTTTTTTTATATTAATTACTATATATTTATCGATTTTTATCTAATGACAATCTTGGCTACTTGCTCGGAGGCGTCCCCTTGGCTGAGACGACCGATATAGAGACCCTTGGCCAGGTTAAGCTGGACGGTGGGCTGTTGACCCGAAACGGCCTGTTGGAAGACCATTCTGCCGTCAAGGGTGAAGACCGTGAAGAAGGCCTCCCCTTCGATGTCGGCCTCAAGGATCAGCTCCTGGCCGGTTTCCGACGGGTTGGGTTGGATCTGGAAAGCCGAGCGCTCGGGAGTCAGGTTGAACACCGGAGTGAAGGCACCGCAAATCAGGTTGCCGTTGTCGTCGGTATTGAAGCTGATATAGACTTGGTAGGCGCCCGCCTCCAAGCCGCGCTCCGGATAGTAATACTGACCGGTGGCACCTTGGATCGGTTCACCGTCCTTGAACCACTGGTAGCGATAATGGGAATCCTTGGGGTTGGGATAGATCAGGATGTATTCCTTGCCTTCGTGTTTCTTGGCCACGATGTTGTTCAGGTCGGTATCCTTGATGAACGACTGTACGGCCACCTGCATCTCGAGGGTCTCGCTACAACCGATCTTGGTATCCTCAACGGTGACCGTCACCACTTGGCGTCCGGCAGTACCCCACAGGATCTTGACGGATTTGCCCGTCCCCTCGATGGTGGCGTTTTCGTCTGTCACTTCCCAAGAATACGTCACGTTGCTGGCACCTGCAACCGCATAGTTGCTTTCCTGACGGGTACAGGCACTCAAGTCACCCGTGAGGCTCAAGTCACCCAGGTTGTTGACCGTGATGGTGACCGTGTTGCTATAGACCGTACCGGCGCTGTTGGAAGCCATAAAACGGAGCTTCCACCCATTGTAGCTGCGGCCGAGGGGTTGGTTGGTATACACCTCGTAAGAGGTGAAGTTCTTGTCCGAGGAGATTTGCCACTGCGTCTGTGTGGCACCGGTAACCTCAGGCGGAGTCAGGACAAGGGCGCTTCCCGCACAAATGGCCGCGGGGGCCGCAATCTGGCCATTGATGACCGGACCATTCCCAATCACGCCAAAGGCCGCATCGACATAGACGTTAAACTGAGGCATCGTAAAGGCCATGTTGTTGACCGGAACGGTCTGGCTCTGGTCGCCCTGCTTGGTCACACTGACCCACAGCAGCTGATAGCCGTTTTCCGGATCGACGAGAATAGATACACGCTCTCCGGCCATGGCGAACTCCGTCGGTTCGGTGAGGACGACTCCATGCGGAATGCGGGGCGCGATTTCGATGTAGAAGGTGGAATCCCCATCGAGCATGGCTTTCGGTGTGGTCGCTGCATTCATGGCAGCCGTTGCCATCAGCAGCATTGCAAATAGGAAGAACTTTTTCATAGTGTATAGATTTTGATATTGAATTCCATATTATTATTGTATCTATTATTATATCTATTGTTTCCTAGTTTATTTCCGACAAATATAGTATTTCTTGTCCAGAGAGTTTATCAAAATCATGGTTAAACAGGGCGATGAAAGCAATTCTCTTGATAGAGCCATGCGTATATCTTGAAATGCCGATGCCAATCATTGCCAACACTCGTGTCAGGAAACTTTGCATATCTTGTTCCGATTCAAAATCCTTTTTCTTGATAGTATCGTCCAGGATATCCCAGAAATTCGTGTTTCGCAGCTGCAACTGCACGTTTTGTTTCAGTTCGTTATAAAAATTCCGGTCAAACTCATCCCCGATCTTAGGATACACGTTCACATGTTTCAGGTCATGCACATCAATCAACCTTTTATAAACCTGAACGATCACGCGTTGCAGTTGTTGTTTGAACAATGTCTGCTCAAAAAAATCCATACCGAATTCCCTCTTCAACATCATAGGAGGAATATGGGGAAAATAGTCGTAGAACCGATCTTTTTTATTAAATATATAATTCATCGTTTTAGCCTTTGATACTGGTTTTCTTTCTTTCAATGATATCGCCGTTCACGGCATCGACGGTAATGATCTCGCGGATCCCGTGCTTGGTCTTCATTTTGAGGATCCAGACGGGTTGTTTTTCCGCATTGGGCTTCCGAAGCAGTTCCTGTACGTCATCGAGATGGATGTCATTGGCGAGCATGATTCCCTTCAGGTCGTTCCATTTGACCGGATAGTCCTTGTCCATGTCTTCCTCATCGATTACATTGCCCTCCAGGTCATAGTTTTTCCACACGCCGATGGGGATGTTGAAGTCTTTCAGAAACGTCCCCTCCTCAATCAGGGTAAGTGTTTCGGGATCGTACATGAGTTGTTGGCATACCATCTCCGGGTCATCCGGGATGATGAGTTTCCCGTAGGCGTCTTTCGTCTCGAAGAGCGACAAGACGTTGGAACCCTCCCGTATCATGCACTTGCCTTGGGCAAAGTATTGTTCGTATGTAAAAACATCAAATCCGTTCATAGTGAAAAATTGGTATCTCCTTCTTCATCGGTTGGGGTAGTATGTTCTTCGATCATGGCCAAAGTATGGTCACGTCGCATCACGGGGATCTCATACTTGAAGTCGTTCAGCACGGCCAAATGGAAATCAACCCATTGGAAAGGCATCATGGAATACCTAATTTGGCTGGAGTCCATGATGTTGGTGGTAGTGCCTGTCTTGAAGGTGAAATCGTTGTAGTTGTTGAACAAATCCTTCAGCTTGATGGCTTTGAATATGGAGTGGGCAACCACATTGCTTTTCGCGTGGTTGTTTGCATCCACCGATTTGATAAACACCAGGGCACTCTCTTGTTGATGGTCCGTATATTCATCATAATAACGGTGGTCCTTCCCTTCCTTATCATTCGTCAGGAACTGGTCCACCAGGTACACCCTCAGATGATCGGCGATGGTATAAAACACACTGACCACGCGCCGGTCGATATACTCCTTCAGGGTAGGACGTTGTTGGGTTTCCACCGCGTCTGAAAAGAAAGTCCTCGCGTTTTCAAACTTTTCATTGGGGATATTGTACCGCTCGAACATTCTGGCACTATGTACAAAATCCAAATAGTGGTACGGCACCTCAGGCACAACCACTCCTGTCACCATATCCATCTCCGTCGCACTGATGTCATAGGACGAAACCCCTCCTTCTTCGGCTTCCATAACAATCTCATACTCCAGTGCAATGTTTTTGTCCGTGGTCACTTCCTTGAAACGCACTCCTGCTTGCGCCAACAGCTGCTTGAACTGCTCGTTATCGAGATTGTACCTTCGTTGGGTTTTCAGGGAGGCCTCGGTGGGGCATTTCAGATCGTGATTCATGTGAATACCGTCCTCTTCCGACGAATAGGTACTGGCTTTCAAGCCTACATTGACGATGTCGAGACAGTTGTTGAGCGCCTCCGCCGGGAAATCGTTGAACACCATCATTTTCAATTTGCCCACCATGACACCTTCCGACAGAGCGTTGATTTCAGGTTCGCTCCAGGTGTATTTCTGACCATCTTGGTAGGTATCCCCTTTCACTTTCACCGTCACGGTCCCATTGCCTTTGAGGGTTTTCGGGCTGACTTCGATATTGTCGTTCGTGGGTTCCAGCGTAATCTCGTCATACTCGCCATCAATGACGACTTGGATTTTTGCCTCTTTCTTGAATTCGGAGTAGTCCCCCATCCCCTTGAAATAGGACAGGTTCAAGGTGGGATAGAAATAGTAATGTCTGAGGTGTTGGGAGTCGCTATCCAATTTATAGGTAAAGCCTCTTCCGTTGTAATAGTCCTTCCAGTAGGGATGCAACACGTATTGCTCGTCTCCTCCCCCCTCAACGGTAGCGGTGAGCACTTCCTCACCGTCCACCATTTCCTTGGTCACGTTGAGGTCGCCCTTCTGTCCTTCCGCGTTGTGGATGGTAATCATGCCAGAGACCACGCCGTCAATATCGGGAAGATAACCCAGCGTGGTATCCGGGTCCAACAGGCCTTCGTCCACCCCCTCTTTCTCTGCCTTTTTCTTGGCCCTGTCATAGCCCATTCCAGCGACGATGTCAACGGAATGCTCAGCCTCATCGTCAGTACGTTGCAAAAAGGAGTACAATTTGCGGTTTTCGAACTCGAACGTCTGCGTGACTGTCTTTTCACCATGCTTCAGATGCACTTCCAACTTCTTATAAGAGTGTGGTGTCACCTTCACATAGGTAATACTAGGATGGGCATTCAAGGACTGTTCAAACATCATCTCACAATTGTAAATCCGGTCGATCAGTTTGGAATCCGCATGGTATCTTTTTTGTATCTCTTTGGATTTCGCTTTGAGTTTGTCGCCCGGTCCGAAAGTCGCGATATAATCCACCATATAGGACTCGCCCTTTGAGTTCTCTACCTCTTTGGTTGTTTTTAGGGTAAGTTTTTTCAACGACTTGCCCTTGTATTCGATCTCAAAAAAACTATCATAGTACAGCTCCTTTTTCTTATCATAATGATTGTATCTGAACTGCACTTCTTTCTCATCACCCTTTTCCGGGACATAGTAAAAATAGTAATATTTCTCCCCTTCTTTCACCACCGGGATTCTCAGTTTGTAGTTATCAAGGTAATAGGTGGCGAAATGGACGTCATTGGAAACCTCGCTGAAGACCAGGGCGTCCGAGTCGCGGGTTTCGGACTTGCGTTCCACAATCTCCCCTTCTTTGGCATAGGTAAGGACCAGATCCCGCACCTTCCCGCCGGTATATTTCCCGATACAGTCGTAGTAAGCGGATGCCTTGGTCCCTTCCTCATCCACTTCTTCGCGGATGGGGTCGTCTTCGGTACGGAACCAGTCAAAGCCGTACTCGCCTTTCCATCCATCACAGGGGAAGAATCTCACGATACATTTCTTCACCTCTTTTTCGGAGGAGTCGGAGGAGGAGCTGTTGTTGCCTCCACCGCCGCTTGAGGATGATCCTGTATTTTGTGAAACGCCTGGCATAGCTATTATTGATTAAACTTACATTCTTTTATTTCTTCGCATCCCAAGCCGTGGCAGTTAAGGATGATGCCGTCATAAACGGCCTGGGCAATGATATCGGGTTGGTACTTGGCCACATCCTCGGGATGGGTCAGGTACATATAGTTGATCTGCATGGCATGGTCATGCAGGGGGTTGGCTTCGTTGAGCCATGGGTTGCTGGCCACGCGTCGCACCCCGAGGCATTTCAGTCCCGTGGCTTTGGCGATGCTGTGGCTGATGCGGCAAGCGGTACATAAGGTGACACGTTGGGTTTTCGAGAGGTCCGACGCGTAGTCCGAGGTATTGAAGATCTTACGGTCATCCTTGCCGTCGGCGCTACCCACATACACGCAAACCCCTTCGGTATAGGCATGATCGGGCGGCACCGCCTCATAATGGTCGCAGGTGGCCATCAATCCCTTGAGGCTACAGATGCCATCGAAATGCATGCTCGACTCGTTCTTGCAGGTGCCCTCGTCGCAATGGCGGCAGGGTGCCGCACTGAAGCGGTGGGCCAGCATGAACAGGTAATCGTTTTTAGGATCCAGCCCATATTTCACTTTCAAGTCATAGCAGGGCTCCCCTTCTTTCCGCTTGAAGCACCGACGGTAAGCCTCCTCATGGAACTCGCAGTCCGTCAGGCCATAGCGGTCATCGGGGATACAGACCAAAGGACCGCCGTCAAGTTCACAGTTTCTTTCACAGATGGTAAGTTCTGTTTCCCGATGCGGGCAGTGATACTCCGGAGCGCGTTCCGTCCACACGCCGCCGTAGGTGCCGCAGTTCAGGTTGCGTTGGCAGTCGGGGCCGCAGGCTTTTATTCTTTGAAGGATCCCTTGCAGGATACTCTTTTTGGTTTTCCTGACACAATGGTGTTCTTGATAGTCGATATAGCACAGTGGAAGATCGTCTTTCTTTGCCTCGATGCATTGTGCCAACTTGTCGTTGAGTTGTCGGGCCCATTGAGCTTCGCCGATGGTCACCGGTGGGTCGCCCACGGTGAGGGTGACACCCCGGTCGGTGCAGCCATAGCGGCCACAGAAACGGCAACGTTCCGCGTCGAAATCGGCCAGCAGGGTGGTGTTCACCACAACCACTTTAGATAGGTCTTGTTTGGGTTTCCACTTCATAACAACAATAATTAGGGCATGATTGATATGACCCCCCCATAGGCACAGAAACACTTATCGGTGCTCAACAAGGCAGGAAAATTTTCCACCAATACATCGGGTTTCCCCACAGCCCACGGAGCAACAATCAAAGGAGTACATGGTACGGGAGAACCCATCGCAGCCACCACCGCTGGGTTGGAGGGTGCCGAACAGGTACCGGTGGGCACAATACAAGTAAAAGGCGCAAAATCCATGATATTCGCCATGGGCGCATTCTCCAACAAGGTCATGGGACGGTTCACATTCAAGGTACAAGCTGCGCCGAAAGAACACTGCAACTTGGCTCCGGCCGTGACAAATCGCTGGACGATAGGAACCGAAGGCGCTGGCTTAGGTGGTGGTGGCGGTGGCGGTGGAATTGTTTGAGAACCTACCGGTTTTCCTGCTTTTTTAGACATGTATTTGTCAAGCTCTATGAACCTTTTGAGCTCATCTTCCGTAAGGAACTCAGCGGCCTTCATCAACATCTCGGAGTTGGCATTATACGCTGCGAGGATTTCATTTTGCCTGTTTTCGAGGGCCTTCTTTTCCTTTTCTAACTTGCTGGTACTTGACCATAGAATCTTGTTTAATTGATTAATGGCGTTTTCCTTACGTTGTATGGCTGCGTCATTTGCCAAAAACTCGTCCCGTAAATCCAATTGCGATTTATAGAGATTCGTCAGCTCGGAATCAAGCGCATCTTGATCCTGAGGCGCTCCTACTGCACTTGACAGCGTATTGTATGAGGCCTGCTTTTGTCCCAACTCCGAGTTAATAGCTTGTAAAGACTCCTTTTCCTCAGTTATTTTGGAATCATCATAAATTACCATCCCTGTGACTCCAATATCATTGAGTGCGTACACATTCTCCCCTCCTCGTTGTTCCGCATAACCGTCCATTATTCCACTTCCCACACGTTCGAGAAAGGTGCTTTCTTCAGTCAGTTCCCCATCCTTGACCGTATAGCCGGATCGATTCATCGAGTCATACTTCATGTCAAGGTTATGTTGACGCCTATCGATGTCTGCGGAGAGCTGATCGGCCTGTTTTTGAAGATCATTGATCTCCAATGATTTCTTATTCAAAACGGCGCTTTGGTCCTCGTCAGAATACAACTTGAACAATTCCGGTGTAGGGTCTATTCCAGCCATTTTCTCTCCTTTTTTAATTCAGTTTCAACGGTGTGCCTTTAATTTGAGTCGTCATACCTTCAATGGAAACGGACAAGAAATCTTTCGTTTTCAAGGTCATGCCTTTTAGTTGCATATCGAACGTTGAGTTAATCATGATGTTATTACCTGAACCCAATTCAATATCCTCTAAGTCTGTTTTAAGCCTAATTTTATTGTATTGGGAGTGCAGTACTACTTCTCCATCGCCCGTTGTAGCTTCTAGTAGCGCATGGGATTTTTTGAGCTCCACCTTAGAATATTCTTTATTGGCTGTATCCCAATAGCCTATACCAGCAAGATTATCAGACAACTCCAAGGCCGACTTACATGAATTCGCATCATCAAGATCAGATAAGTACCCCGACATAAGAACTCTTTCAGCCGAGCGGACACTAAATCCTTCTTTTAACGTCCTGATTGCTAGTGAACCTGCAAAAAACCATGCACCCTCCTCCATTTTAAAGTCAAAAACTTTTGAAGTGCCAATAATGTCTTCGTCAGCATGGAAGACAATATTCTTTTTGGCATTCAGCACGATATTGTTATCCGCGGAAAGTTCGATATTGCCTCGTGATTCGAGGGTGATCTTCTTGCTGTCGGTGTCGAGGGTCACCACATAGTTGTGTGTATTGTTGTCGTAGATCTTGATATAGCCATGTTCATCTTTGTCGCGGATCTCGATGGTGTGGCCGTTGCGGGTCCGAATGCCCTTATATTCGTTATTCTCAACAGAGGATGGTTCTACCCATTCGGGAACCACTTGATCGTTCCAGCTGTTATGAACAAGACCTAACACGTAAGGACGTTCGGCATTGTTGTGTTCAAAGCCCACGATGACTTCATCATAGATTTCCGGAACGAGGTAGCAGCCTTTTTTCCACCCACCGTATGGTTGAGAGACACGGATCCAAGGTGTCTTGTTGACGGACACCTCCATAAGCTCTTTGTCTTGGTCATTAAGTATCTCTTGATGCCATTGCCAGCTCATGACCACCCGAACCCTACCCAATCCCATAGGATCGTTGTTATCCACCACACGGCCATGCTGAGGTCCGCTGCGAGGAAAGATATCAAAATCACCGTAGGTGAGGAAGCCATACTTGTCACGTTGCAGATAGGGTGGCACCTGTGTTTTCTGTGGGATGGCTTTGAAACGGTTCACCAGATTAAGCACTCCCTTATGACTGTTCCAGTCATAATGAACCTCTATCACCTTTAGGGGTTCGTGCTCAACCACATCGGGTTTCTCGCCCGGTCCAGTATGGGTTTCGTCTTCAATGACGATCACGCTGCCCAATTTGAGCACAGCACGACGGGCGACACCGTTGCAGATCAAGCAGTCGGCCATAACGTATTCCTCAAGTAGGTAGTGTTGTTCATCAATCCATTCGTCTCCGCCAGCATGATCATCCCTTGTTGTCGGTTCCTTCATGAGTCTTGCAGAACGGCACTCTTGCACCATGCAGTGATCGTCATTGAAATACTCGACAGAGCGTTCAAAGGCCGATTGTGCCATCTCATGGGGAGACTCTACCCTTTGCTTCCATTCTCCACCTTCCCATTTTCCCGCAAGCATACCATGATCATTTCCTCGGAGATAATCATAAGAACAAATCGATGCCCCCACATGGTCGTTCATATTAATATCATAAGCGTAATTATCCAGGTCGATCCCCGTTCGTAGATGGAGGGGTTCATATTCCTTCATTTCACCGAAATGGAGGCAACCGTCCTCGTAATAGAAGAACTCGCCGTAGCGTTTGGCAAGCCGCACCAGGAAGTCATACCCGCTCTCGTGATACTGCACGGTGTAGGGCATATTTTCGTTATGCCTCGGATTGATTTCCGCCTCCATGGGATTTGCGTCGTCGTAACGACCTGAGGACACATCGAATTTGCAATTGTTTTCGGCGGGTCCGTAAATGATGTCGGCGACATATTTCGCCAATGGCACGTCGTATCGTGACGAGCAGGTTGGGAACTGCTTGAGTCGCGAATCGGGACTATAGGCAGTACATTTAAAGGTAACAGGCGTCCGCACTCCTTTCCGAAGGACCTTGATGTTTTGGATATAACCATAGAAGAAATTCTCAACTACATCCTCCACATCCTCCTCTTGTTCATCGTCATACCGTTTGGCAATCAAGGAGCATTCCACTTTGGCACCCAGGAGCTCGTCCCTCAAATTGAATTTGAAATCCGCAGCCTCAAGAACCAAGTCTTCCCTACACACCTCAAAGGTAAAACAGTTGGGCTCCAGTAGTTTTTTCTGTAAATTAAAACTATCAAAGTAATAGTTAGGAGCGACATCCGAGAACAAGTCTCCATTTCTTAATGTGATTTTGATATTCGGAGCTTCTTTTAATTGTATTGCCATAGTATTAAATCGTTAAAGTGATACTACTTACATGGTTTGGACTGCTTCCAACATATAGTCTTCACGTGAAATTGCACCAGCATAAGAATTTGGATTGATAGTTCTTGAGAACTGGAGGCGGAAATCGTATGCAAAACTATCTTCATTAAATCCATAGAAACCCATCTCCGGACATTGTATGGTCAACCTACTGATCATCATGTCTTTGCTATGACCGTTAAAATATTCATAGATATCTACACAACGGGCTCGCTCAAACATGATATAATGAGGTTCGTTTTGCGAATTATTGATTTCAACAAAACCGTTTTCCAACTTCTCTTCAAACAACCACTTATACATAAACAAATTCTTTTGGGGAGTTACGACAGTAGCAATGATTCTACCACCAGTCACGCCACCCTTTGGAGTGCCATTTTCATTCACTTCCCGGTGGAACTGATATTCACATTCAACCAAGGTAAAAGCCCTTGTTCCTTGCCCCATGGCTATTTTCAGAAATCCTTTGTATGCCATAATACTGTAGTTTTGTGATTGAAAAGAACCAAAAAGCTGGTACAGCGGGAATCGATTCCCGCTGTACCAGATAAGAGCATTAAGCCCAATCGTTGGTGTAGGTCACCGAGCCGTTCTTGATCTCGCGGCAGGAGAGCACGATCTCCTCGTAGTGGCCCATCTTGTCTTCCCACATCTCCACGAAGTTGATGCAGTAACCGTCGGTGAACTCAATCTTCTTCATCAGGTTGCCTGATTTGGTTTCGTTGAATTCCACGGCACCGTTCTTGGCGAGGTTCGGGGCGATCATCCAGTCCAACAGGTCCGGATTGCCGTCGTTCAGCGCCTTCACACGGAGGGTGATCAAACCACCTCTCGGGATACCGGACATCTGTCCTTCGGTATCGACAGCTTGGTTAAACGAATAGGTTACCATCATGACCTCGCGTTCGGTGAGGCCGTCCACTTTCAGTGTTACAGGTGTTTTAGCCATTTTAATTAATTATTTAAAGGTGAATACTGTGTTGATTTGATTTGTTGTTGTTAACGACCTTATTCGGCGGTGGTTTCGGCACCCATGTAGTCCTTATTGTCGGCCTCGAGCTTGATGACGAAGTTCTTGGCGGCAAAGAACGGAGTGATGGAAATGTCGACCGACACGATCTTGGTCTTAGGATCCTGTTTGGGATCGCCCAGTTTGTACTTCGAGAAGAAGTTCTGGTAGCCCTGATAGTGGTTCAAGAAGTCTTGGATCTTGTCTTTCAGTTTCTTGGGTGAGGTGTAGGGATCCCAGTTTTCGAGGGCAATCTCGTGCACATAGTTCATCAACACCTTCTTGACCCAGTCGAACACACGCACGATGGGATATTCCATCATGGCGTCGAGGTCGCCATTGTACAAGGTGTTGTTGTTGAATGCCATGACACGGCCTTCGGAGAAGACCATCGGCACGACATGGTTGTCCATCAGAGAAGCGATCTCTGACTTGAGGAGGTCGAGCTTCACACCCTTCACATCCGACACGGTGCCGTATTTCTTACCGGCACGGCCTTGTGAGATGGGGCTTGACTCGTCGTACATCATACCGGCGAGCGCGCCAGCAGGTGAAATGTAGAAGGCATCTTCATACTGCTCGTCGTAGCTGAGCTTCTCGCTCTGGCGACCGACCAGCCAGTTGCAGGCCATGACCACGTTCTGCAGGGCGGCGTCGCTATCGACAAAGCCCTTGGTCACATCCTGGAGGTCTTCGAGGGAGTTCTCGTCTTCCAATGCGGTGTCGGTGACGAGGATCGTTCTGTACTTGTGCGCCATCTTGGCCCAACGAAGCAGTTCCACGCGGTCTTTGAACACACCGCCGGGAATGACGATGAAGCTGTAGCTGTCTTTCAAGCTCAGACGGTCGAAGGCATGCTTGAGCAGGTCGTCGACTTGGGAGGCGAAGCTCGAATCGCTGTCGGTGATGGCGTCTTTGGCCACATTGACAACCTTAAGCTTATCGACCTTCTCGGCACCCGCGTTCTTGAAGAACATGTCAAGGGCGCGGTAGGAACGCTCGAGGTTCTTGGAGGCATCGAGGGCGTCGGTGATGCCCTGGGTCAACACCTTGAGGTGTTTCTCTTCCTGGGCCTTGCAGCTATCGACGAGGTCGGTAGCGGAGGTCTTCTGTTCACCGAGGATGGCGAGCCAGGCTTCCAGTTCGGTCGCCAAGGCCTTGCGCTTGGCAGCCTTGCGGCTGTCTTTCAGGAAGGAATCCTTGATGGCCTTCTTCGTGGGGTTCATGTCCTCCGCAGTGGGGATAATGCCCTTGATGGCGGAGAACCCGCCAAACTGCTGCAACAGTTCGGTTACTTCTTTCTTGGACTGTTGTTGTCCTTGCTGTTCTACCTTTACTTCGGTAGCTTTCTGTAATTGAGGATCTGCCATAATACTATTTTATATTACTATTTTTACTTCTGAATGCTGACTTCTGACCTCTGTCTTCCGTCTTCTTACTCATTGTCTTTCAGTTCGTTCAACAGGTACTCCAGATAATCCTTGAGTTCTTCCTTGCTCTTGGGGTCTTTCAGGATGTCGCGGAGTTTCTTGTTCTGCTCGATTTGCTTTCTCACCTTGGCGTAGCTGTCCATCTGGGCCTTCTGGCCGGAAAGGAACTCGCTGTTGGCAACCAGGTTGCCCTTGCCGCCGTCGGCCTCAAAGTCACGGATCTCGTTGAAGTGCAGCGTCTCAGAAATGATACCGCCGTCTTCACCGGAGAACTGGACCTCTACATTGGGCTTGAAGTGGTCAAACACGTCGCCGATGGTCTTGGCGTCCTCGAACAGCTCGGGATCTTCGCCCTGGGCGTCGGAGGTGTACTGGTCGATGAACAGGGTTTTGTTGGTGTCAAGGGCACTTACCTGACTCCCTGATTCTTCATCAGTGGCTTTTGAAATGAAATTTTTCTCTTCCATACTTTTTTGATTTTAGATATAGTGATATGTTATGTGTTTTACTTTTTTGTTCCAGGGGTTTTCAACCCCGTGGTTACCGACAGGGCACCCCTACGGGGTTTGGGGTGGTCAATTCAACGCATACTCGGTTTTGACGCCATTGACATAGAAGGCCACCTTCCCCTCCTCCATCTTGACCTCCACGGTGTCGCCTGATTTGAGCTTGCCGGAGATGATCATCTTGGAGAGCGGACGGCGCAACTCCTTGCGGATGGTGCCGATGATGGGACGGGCGCCGAACTGCGGGCTGAAGTCCATCATGGCGATGGCCTGCTTGGTCTCGTCGTCGATCTTGAAGTTGATGTTCTGTTCGGTGAGCAGCTTGACCAGTCCCTTCAGGTGGATGCTGAAGATGCGCGTGACCGTGGCGGGCGTAATCGGCGAGAAGGGTACGATCTCGGTGAGACGGCCCAGGAACTCGGGACGGAAGTAGTCCTGCATGATGGTCATCAGGTCGCTGTTCTTCGGGATGACCCCTTTTTCGAAGGAATCCACGATGAACTTGCTGCCGATGTTGGAGGTGAACAGGATCAAGGCATTCGAGAAGTCGCCCACGCGGCCCAGACGGTCGTGGAGCTTGCCTTCGTCGAGGATCTGGAGGAACAGGTCGAACACCGACTTGTGGGCCTTCTCGATTTCGTCGAACAGCACCACCGAATAGGGCTTCTGACGGATCTTGTTGACCAGCAGACCGCCTTCTTCATAGCCGACGTATCCTGGAGGCGCTCCGTAGAGCAAGGCCACGGAGTGCTCTTCCTTGAACTCGGACATGTCGAAACGGATCAACGAGGATTCCTCCTGGAAAAGGAACTCGGCCAAGGCCTTGGAGAGCTCGGTCTTACCGGTACCGGTGGGTCCGAGGAAGAAGAAGGAGCCCATGGGCTGACCCTTCTTGTTGAGGCCTGAACGCGACTCGTAGATGGAGTCGAGGATAATTTTGATGGCATGGTCCTGACCCACGACCCTGCGTTTGAGGATCTCTTCGGCGTTGACCAGCTTCTCACGCTCTTTCGACTGGACCTTACCCATCGGGATGCCGGTCTGCTTGGCGACAACGGCCAGCAAGTCGGTGTCGAGCACCTGGGTGCGTTTCTGGGCAGCCAAGGGTTTCAGCTTGGCGATGACCATGTCGAGGTATTCAAAGCGCTGTTCCTTGGTGGGGATCTTCAGGAAGTCGGTGTCGTCGTCGAGTTGGGCGACAAGCAGCACGTTGATCTTGTTGAACAGCTCGTAGTGCAGCCAGTTCTGCTCCACCATGAGGCGTTTGTCGTCGAGGCCCTCGGGATTCGCCTTGAGTTGGTTGACCTTTTCTTCCACCGAGGCCAGGTCCTTCTCCGACACATCGTTCATGGTCTTGATGAGCGCCATGGTACGGTCGATGAGGTCGAACACCGAATCGGGCATGGCCTTCTCCGTCATATAGCGTTTGGAGAGCCGGATGGCTTCGGTGATCACGTTGTCGTCCATCTCCATGCCATGGTATTTCTCGTAAGTGGTCACCGCCCCCTTCACAATACGGAAGCAGGTGTCCATGTCGGGCTCGTCGATACTGATCTTCTCGAACTTGCGCACCATCTCCTTGTCGGTCTCGATGTTCTTGGTGAAGCCGTCGATGGTGGAAGTGCACACGAGAAGGATGTCTCCCCTGTTGAGTTCCTGCTTGAGGATGTCGCCACAGCCGTGCAAGGCACCCATCTTGTCCATCATCTTATCGAGTCCTTCGATGACGAGGACGGCGTTGCCAAAAGCACGGAGTTCGCCGAGGACGCTCTTGAAACGGTCTTCCGTCTCCATGTTGTTGACGGCACCGGAGGCCAAGGCAGCCAAATCCAACTCATAGACGGGAGCACCTTGCAAGAAGGCCGGCACCGCACCATAAAGCAGTCGGTTCACGAAGCCATTGACCAACGAGGTCTTGCCCACACCCGATTCACCGGTAATAAGCAGGTTCGACTTGGTCTTGCGGCCCAGCACCTCAAAGAATACGGCGATCTCACGCTCAAAGCCGATGACCGGGGTGGTCTGGCCCGAGGCGACCTGCTCTACCTTGTTGATGCAATACTTGGCAAGCACCTTCTTGGCGTTCTGTGAGAGTTGCACGGCCGGTTGGGCAGCGGCGCCCTCAGCGAGGGTGGGTTTGCCCATGGCATCGATCACCTCGTTGACGTTCAGCGGCAGGTTCTTCATCTGGTTGAAGTTGAAGCCCACACCCGGCGTGACCAGGGCGGCCAGCAGGCAATAGTTGTCGGGCTCCTCCAAACCGAACTTGGCGCGGTAGTCGTCCGCCATGTCGAAGACGGCGATGGACTCGTCTGAGAGGTTGAGGTCACTGTTGGGACGGGACGACTTGGGAGTCATCGAAATCTCCACATCGGCCCATTCCACGAGGTAATAGTAGTCTTTGTCGAGGTTGTCCTCAAGGAAAGAGACCATGCCCATGTCCTTGTGCAACAACGCTTTGAAGAGATGGCAGGGATAGACCGCATCGTTGGCGTTGTCTACCGCATAGCTCATCGCTTTCTTCAAGAGTTCCTCATAAGAGGCAAGAATGGTTTTTCTACTCATAACGTTTTTTTGTTCGATTGATGTCTTTAACTGACAAAATTAAGTAAAAAAAAACATACAATTACAAGAACCAGACCACTTTTTTTCAAAATAAAACTATCTTTGCAGCACATTTTTTTAACAACAAAAAACAAAAAGCATGAGAAAATGGCGCATTGAAGACTCCGAAGACCTTTACAACGTGAAAGGTTGGGGTGGTAACTATTTTTCAATCAATGAGAAAGGCCACATGACCGTGACCCCGAAAGAAGGCTGCGCTTCGGTGGATCTGCCGGAGCTGGTAGACGAACTCGCCTTGCGCGACGTCGCCGCCCCCATGCTGATCCGGTTCCCCGACATCCTCGACGACCGCATCAACCGCATCGATGCCTGTTTCAAGGAGGCCGCCAAGGAATATGAGTTCCATGGACAAAACTTCGTGGTGATGCCCATCAAGGTGAACCAGATGCGCCCCGTGGTCGAAGAAATCGTGAGCCACGGAAAGAAATGCAACATCGGCCTGGAAGCCGGCTCCAAGCCTGAACTCCACGCCATCATCGCCCTCGGCACCGACTCCGACTCGCTGATCATCTGCAACGGATACAAGGACGAGGAGTTTATCGAACTCGCCCTGTTGGCCCAAAAGATGGGCCGAAAGATCATCATCGTGATCGAGAAACTCAACGAGCTGAAGACCACCGCCAAGATCGCCAAACGCTTGAAAGTCACGCCCAATCTGGGTGTACGCATCAAGTTGGCCAGCTCCGGTGCCGGCAAATGGGAAGAATCGGGCGGCGACGGCAGCAAGTTCGGCCTCACCTCGTCGGAACTGCTCGAAGCGCTTGACTACCTCGAAGAACACGATATGAAGGACTGCCTGAAGCTGGTGCACTACCACATCGGCAGCCAAGTGAGCAAGATCAAGAAAATCAACGTGGCCCTGCGTGAAGCGGCCCAATTCTACGTGCAGCTGTACAAGATGGGCTATCATATTGAATACGTGGACATGGGCGGCGGTCTCGGCGTGGACTACGACGGCACCCGCTCCAGTAGCGCCAGCTCGGTGAACTACAGCATCCAGGAGTACGCCAACAACGCGGTCTACACCATTGTCGACGCCTGCGACAAGAACGAGCTCCCCCACCCCAACGTCATCTGCGAGTCGGGCCGTGCCTTGACGGCACACCACTCCGTGCTGATCTTCGAAGTGCTGGAGAAGACTTCACTGCCCGAATGGGACGACAACGAAGAGCCTGAGGAGACCGACCACGAACTCATCAAGGAACTTTACGACTCCTGGGACGAATTGAACAAGAGTTCGTCGCTCGAGATCTGGCACGATGCCCAAGAAATCCGCGAGGAGGCGCTGAACCTGTTCAGCCTCGGCCTGCTCGACCTCAAGTCGCGCGCCAAGGTGGAACGCCTGTTCTGGTCGATCGCCCGTGAGGTGAACCACATCGCCAACAGCCTCAAGCGGGTGCCCGAAGACTTCACCTCGTTGCCGAAACTGCTGGCCGACAAATACTTCTGCAACTTCTCCCTGTTCCAGTCGTTGCCCGACCTCTGGGCCATCGACCAGCTCTTCCCCATCATCCCCATCCAACGCCTCGACGAGAACCCGACCCACCTCGCCACCTTGCAAGACATCACCTGCGACAGCGACGGCAAAATCACCAACTTCGTCGCCAAGTCCACCCAACATACCATACCGCTGCACAGCTTCACCGACAAGGAGCATTACTACATCGGCGTGTTCCTGGTGGGCGCCTACCAGGAAATCCTGGGCGACCTCCACAACCTGTTCGGCGACACCAACGCGGTGCATGTGTCGGTGGATGAAAAGGGCTACTACATCGACCAGGTCATCGACGGCGAGACGGTGGCCGATGTGCTTGAATACGTACAATACAGTCCCAAGAAACTGGTCCGCACCGTGGAGACTTGGGTGACCAAGTGCGTCAAGGAAGGCAAGATCACGGTCGAAGAAGGCAAGGAATTCCTCTCCAACTACCGGTCCGGCCTTTACGGTTATACCTATCTGGAGAATTGATCATTGGAGCATTGAAAAAAGGGCGGTGAGCTTGCAAGCTCACCGCCCTTTTTTGCGCATTCCAGTGCAATCAGTTTTCGCGATTGGAATCGAAGCTGCCATGAACGGGAGCGATTTCCCGAGCCTTCTCCGTTTGGACGGATTGAAGCTCGATGCCACAGGCATTCAGGATCTTCGCCTTCACCTCGTTGTTTTGCATCCATCCCGTAAACTGCTCGGCACCAGGGCCATAGGCATAGATCATAACGGGAAGACAGGTATGGCTGCCCGTGGAATAGTGGAACGCAATGTTGGTGTATTTGCCCTGGGGATCGATCATGGTGAGGCCGCCCGTCTCATGGTCGGCAGTCACCACCACCAAGGTGTTGTCATGCTCCTTGGCGTAGTCGAGCGCCACCTGGACGGCATTGCTGAAATCGACCGTCTCATCGACCATGTTCACCGAGTCGTGCGCATGGCAAGCGAAGTCGATCTGGGAGCCCTCCACCATGAGGAAAAAGCCGTTCTCGTTTTTCTCCAAGGTCTTCAAAGCCATGCTGACCCCATCCGGAAGGAACTCGCCGCGTTGGGGATACACCGGCATGTGACCATCGGCCGCCAACACCGCATATTTTTGGCAGTTGGGATCAACCTCGGCCAGGGAGTCATACACCTTCCAACCCAGTTCCTTCTCCATGCGCTCGATCAGGTTCACGCTGTCCTTGCGATGAACGAAATGCTTCCGGCCACCGGCGATCATCACATCCACCTTGTCCGATTCGGCAAGTTGCACGGCAATGTCCTCATACATGGAGCGTTTCGGTACCTTGGCGTAGAAGTCTGCGGGCGTGGCATGTCCGGAATAGCAAGTCACCACAATGCCGGTGCTTTTTCCTTGGTCGGCCAGCACGTCGAGCACCGTAGGCATCGCCACGGTATCCACATCCATGCCCACCATGCCGTTCTTGGTCTTCTTGTCGCAAGCCAGGGCGGTACCTCCAGCGGCCGAGTCGGTAATGGTGTTGCTGGCTGAACGGGTATCGACCACACCGATATAGGGGAACTGCATGAATGCCAGATCCTTACCCGTTGCTAGCATGGTAGCGAACACCTGAGGCAACGCCATGCCGTCACCGATCATGTAAATCACATTGACCGCTTTCGGCGTCTCCTTTTCGTTTTTTTCTTGAGAAAAGGCCGGTGAACTTAGCAACAAGAAGGGTAATAAAAGTGATAAGCATATCGCTTTTGTTTTCATAGTAATATAGTTTAAAAAGAATTATTTTCGTTTAAGTACAATGCTCACTTTTTCAACGATATCGGGGGTGTCGAGGTGGTAGGCTTTCAACAACTCGTCCGGAGTGCCGCTCTGACCGAACACATCGTCAACGGCCACCATTTCCATCGGAACGGGGTCGTGCAGGGCCAGCACCTGGGCGATGCTGTCGCCGAGACCGCCATTGCGCTGATGCTCTTCGGCAGTCACCACACAACGGGTCTTGGCCACCGACTTCAGCACCGCATCCACATCCAAAGGCTTGATGGTGTGGATGTTGATCAGTTCGGCATGGATGCCTTGTCCCTTGAGGATCTCGACTGCCTCCATGGCTTTCCATACAAGATGGCCACAAGCAAAAATGGTCACATCGGTACCTTCCTGAATCATCTGGGCCTTCCCAATCACGAATGGCTCATCCGCAGGGGTGAAGTTCGGTACCTTGGGGCGTCCGAACCGCAGATAGACCGGGCCGTCGTATTCGGCGGCGGCGATGGTGGCGTTCTTGGTCTGGTTGTAGTCGCAAGGGACGATCACCGTCATGTTGGGCAACATCTTCATCAGGCCGATATCCTCGAGGATCTGGTGGGTAGCGCCGTCTTCGCCCAGGGTGACGCCCGCATGGGAAGCGGCAATCTTCACGTTCTTGTTGGAATAGGCCACACATTGGCGGATCTGGTCATAGACCCGTCCTGTGGCGAAGGCGGCGAAGGTACCCGTGAAGGGCACGAAGCCACTAAGCGCCATGCCGGCAGCCATGTTGGTCATGTTGGCCTCGGCAATGCCGGTTTGGAAGAAACGTTCGGGAAACTCCTTGGCGAAGTCGCCCATCTTAAGCGATCCGGTGAGGTCGGCGCAGAAGGCCGCCACCTTGGGATTGCGACGACCCGCTTCAAGCAAGCCGGCACCGAATCCCGATCTGGTATCTTTTTTTTCGAATGTATCCATAGTCACTTTTAGTTTTCCGTTATCAGTTTACCGTTCAATAATCTCCGAGGGTTTCCTCCAGCTGGGCCAAGGCGTTGGCTGCCTGCTCGTCGTTGGGCGGAGTGCCGTGCCATTTGTGGGTGCCCATCATGAAATCGACCCCCATGCCCATCTCGGTGTGGGCCAAGAGCATCTGGGGTTGTCCCTGCCCTGCCCCTTGCCGAGCCTGCTTGAGAGCATCGACCACCTGCTGCATGTCGTTGCCGTTGAGTTCGATGACCTTCCAGCCGAAGGCCTCGTATTTGGCCCGCATGTCGCCGAGGTTCATCACCGCATCGGTGGGACCGTCGATTTGTTTCATGTTATAGTCGAGGATGCCGACCAGATTGTCCACTTTCTTGGCACCGGCATACATGGCGGCTTCCCAGATCTGGCCCTCATCCTGCTCACCATCGCCCATCAGCACGAACACAAGATGGGGATCGTTGTTCAGACGCTTGGCCTGGGCAGCGCCGACGGCGACCGAGAGCCCTTGGCCGAGGGAGCCGGAGGCGATGCGTACGCCAGGCAGTCCTTCAGCCGTGGTGGGATGTCCTTGCAGACGGGTGCCCAGCCTACGGAACGTTGCCAGCTCAGGCACCGGGAAATACCCCCTGCGGGCCAGGATGCTGTAAAACATCGGACTGATGTGCCCGTTGGAGAGAAAGAACATATCCTCCCCGTTGCCATCCATACGGAAGCGGGCGGGGTCGATCTGCATTTGGTCGAAGTACAGGGCGGTGACCAGGTCCGTCGCGCCCAACGACCCACCGGGGTGGCCCGACTGGCATCCGTGAACCATACGGATAATGTCGCGACGCACCTGCGATGCTACACGTTTTAATTCATTGATTTCCATATATCTACATTTTGTTATTTAAAGAATTACTTTACTATGAATTTCAAGGTACGACCCGCCACTGCTGCGGCATACATGCCGGGAGCCAGGCCACGCACATCCAAGGCATTCTCATAGGTCTGTTGGAACACCCGTCGGCCCATGACGTCATAAACCGTAACGGTTTCTCCTTCGGCCCCATCGATATGCAAAACCGTGTGGGCAGGATTCGGCCAAACCGAAAGAATCCCTTCGGACGGTTCGGCAATCCCAGTTGGATCCGCCACTTGAAAATCGATGGTATAGATCCGATAATCATGATAGGTTGCCTGACCACTGTCAAAAAGGGTCCCATCGCCATCAAAATAAACGGCAGGACGCTCTGCGAAGACAAAGCCATCCTCATGCGTCACTACAACATACAAGTAATAGTTGACCGCTTCAAGATTGAAACAGTCCTCCGGACCAAGGACCTGGTCGTCTACGCCTTCATATCGGTGCCATTCCACGGTCGTAAGGGTGTAGGGCGCGTCCGGAGCCACTTCCAGGTCAACGTCGGGATGCGCACCCCAAACAGGCGCCGTGAACCCAAAGAGGTTGATGTCCGTGATGACCGTAGGTTCACCTTCGACAGCGAACGTGGTCGCGGTCCAATGGTCTTCGTCACAGTCGGAACGGATCTCCAAGTCGTATTCACCCAAAGGAAGGTCATGGATGACGTAGGCGGTTTCGGGCAACCCATTCACGGTGGTCCAATCGCTTTCCGAGACATTCTTGTAACGCAGCGTATAGCTGGAAGCATAGCCGTTCCAACGGATGGAGACCTCACTGGGCGTGGGGTTTACGACCAGGTTTGTCGGTGCCACACAGGGGCTGCCGGTGGCAAACTTGATGTTGTCGACCGCAAAGTAGTCGCCTTCGGGATTGACGCTACCGTCTTTTACATATTCCCATCGGAACGTATGGGAGCCAGCTGCCACTTCGAACAGATAGGGATGCCAGAGGGATCCTTGGGCACCGTACTCGAATCGCAACGTCCCGTCGATGTAGAAACGGCAGTGGTCATGAATCGTACCGGTCCCCTCACCCCTGCATTTGCCGTCGAAATAGATATAGCCCGGTTCCGGGTAGTTGAAAGTGGCCTCGATGGCCGATGTGGTTGAGGGCTGTTCCCTGTTGCCGCTCCTCATGCAGCGGTTACCACTGCCATCGTCGAAGATCTGCCAAGGAATGTCGAACGTGTTGTTGAAGGGGAACTGGCTAAAGTCGCCGGTTTCGAAGTCAACGAATTCGGCAACGGGTTCAGGAGCTGTTTCCGGAACCATAAACAATCCGGTCAGCTGGGCACCGCTCCCACCGATTTCGCCCAGGGAAGTCGCCGCACCTGTTTGCACGTCCACTTGGTAAAACCCATGGTCATTGGCAGTGGAAACTTGCGCCCAATACAAGGCTCCGGTATTGAGGTCGAACGCCATGCTCTGGGTATACCACACCTCTTTTCCGGTAGGTCCAACCAAGGTGGTGCTGGCATCGCCCAGATTGACTTGGTACAGGCCGCCTCCCTCGTAGGCAACGCCGTATGCCTGTCCTTGGGCATTGATGGCGAGCGTCCACAATCGTTCACTGATATCCCCCACCTCGTAAAGAAGCGTGGGCGACGCCAAATCGACATATTTCAGGGAGCTGTTGAACTGGCTGTTTTGGCACAAGAAATACATCTTGCCATCCAAAGCATTGTAGGCCATGTCGATAAACATGCGATATGGGTCCATGGTCTCCACCAACGTCTCATTGGCGCCGATGGTTTGCGTCTCCTCGTCGAAAGGCGCTCTACAGAGGCTTCTGGTAGATGTTACGAACCACACATAGCCATCCACATAGGTGGCAGCGTGGATCTGAGGAAGGGATTCCGACACCGGTTGAACCGATCCGGGTTGTTGTCCGTCGAAACGGATGAAATGATTCACCCAAGACGCACCGCCAAAACTGGAGAGGGCGTAGCCATACCACGAGGTTTGCGCATGGGCAATGCCGAAGCAGACCGCCAACAGCATGGTCAATAGGATGTGTATCGTTTTTTTCATAGGGATAATCAAAATGCGTTTTCTATCAGCAAAGATAGAAAAAACACTTTCATACCGACCCTTAAATCCGAACTATTTATGAAACGGTTTTTCAAACACCTTAGGGAATTCCGTCTCAAACTCATGTTCCTTGCCCGTAGTGGGATGGATGAAGCAGAGCCGGTAGGCATGCAGGCAAAGACGGCCCAGGCTGTTGTCGGTCGCGCCGTATTTCTCGTCACCCACGATGGGATGGCCGAGATCCTGGGCATGGACGCGGATTTGGTTCTTGCGACCCGTTTCGAGGTGAAAGTCCACCAACGAATAGTTTTTGTTGCTGATCAGCACCTGATAATGCGTGACGGCATACTTGCCTCCGTTGTCGGTGGGACTGGAATAGGTGACGAACATCTTGTTGTCCTTGAGCCACGACTCCACGGTCCCTTCACGGGGTTCGAGGCGGCCTTCCAGGACGGCAACATAGCGGCGGTCGTAGACCTTCTCTTTCCAGTTCTCCTCAAACGACATGGCGATTTCCTTGTCCTTGGCAAAGAGCATCAATCCGGAAGTGTCGCGGTCGAGCCGGTGGATGGTATGGGCGCGGCAACGTTGTTGGGAAGCGGTAAAGTATTGGTTGAGGATGCTTTGCGCCGTTTCCTGCTCCTTGGTGGGGCTGTTGGTGAGCAAGCCTTCCTTCTTGTCGATGACGACCAGGTATTTGTCTTCATAGACAATCTTGAGCCATTTGCTGTAGAAGCGTTCCTTGGCGGTGGGCTTCCCGATTTCGACGGTCATGCCCGGCTGCAAGGCAAAGTCGAACTGGCTGGTGCGATCCCCGTCGACGGAGACCACGCCGTTGGCCAGCATGTGCTTGACCCGCGTACGGCTGATGCCATCCATTTTCTTCATGAGGAACTCCATCAAAGGAGACGGCTCTACAACCCTGAATCTCAAAGGATTGCTTTTGGAATGGGGCTTTCTTTCGGACTTGCTGCTCATGGTGTTTGAATGCTATGGAATATAAAAAAAGCAACCCGTCACCAGGTTGCTGATTTTGTGCCCCGAACAGGAGTCGAACCTGCACTCCTCTCGAAATACGCACCTGAAACGTACGCGTCTACCAATTCCGCCATCGGGGCAAAGGAGTCTAACTTGATTTCAAAGGTGCCCAGGACAAGAGTCGAACTTGCATGCCGTAATCGGCACTACCCCCTCAAAGTAGCGTGTCTACCAATTTCACCACCTGGGCTTTGATCAACCTCTATAAGAACGTTGTTTGCGGCTGCAAAGGTACATCTTTTTTCGAAACGCGCAAGTGTTTTTTGGATTTTTTTCATAAAAAAAACCGCGGCCTTCGGGCCGCGGTTTTTATCGTTTACAAACAGGTTGCTTACTTCACCTGATCGACGATTGCCTTGAAGGCTTCCGGGTTGTTCAACGCGAGGTCGGCCAACACTTTGCGGTTGATCTCGATACCGGCCTTGTTCAGCTTGTCCATGAACACGCTGTACGACATGTCGTAAGCGCGGACAGCAGCGTTGATACGGACGATCCACAGGGATCTGAAATCGCGCTTCTTGTTCCTTCTGTCACGGTAAGCGTAGGTTTGTCCTTTTTCGTAGGAGTTTTTCGCCACAGTCCAGACGTTCTTTCTGGTTCTGAACTGACCTTTGGTCTGCTTGAGGATTTTCTTGCGCCTGGCTCTCGAAGCCACGGCATTGACTGATCTTGTCATTTCTTGTAAGTTTTTCGTTCAGCGCCCCGCCCCATTGCGGGATCTTTTCTGCTGAGACAAAGGTTAAACAATTAATAATTACAGCTGAAGCATTTGTTTGACGACCTTCTCATCCGCTTTCTCGACGATGGCGGTGTGATCCAGATTGCGTTTTCTCTTCTGGCTCTTCTTGGTCAGAATGTGGCCATGGTAGGCATGCTTCCTTTTGATTTTGCCGGTGCCCGTCAATTCAAAACGTTTTTTGGCTCCGGACTTGGACTTCATTTTTGGCATCTTACAATTTTATTTTTAACAGTTAAAAATGAGTGATCTTATTTCTTGAGTGTTTTAGGAGCAATCATGATCATCATGCGCTTGCCTTCCAACTTGGGCATCATCTCCACCTTGCCGAACTCCTCGAGCTCCTGTGCAAACCGCAGCAGCATAATCTCGCCTTGGTCCTTGTAGACGATGGAACGTCCCCTGAAGAGCACCTCCACCCTCACCTTGTTGCCGTCCTGGAGAAACCGTTTGGCATGATTGAGCTTGAACTCGAAGTCATGGTCGTCGGTTTGGGGGCCCAGGCGGATTTCCTTGACCACCACCTTGCTGGCATTGGCCTTGATCTCCTTCTGCTTCTTCTTCTGGTCGAAGATGAACTTCTTGTAGTCCATGGCCTTGCAGACCGGGGGATTGGAATCGGGTGATATCTCCACCAGGTCCATCCCCAGGCTTTCGGCAATGCGAAGCGCCTCTTTTACGGGATAGATGTTGGTTTCAATGCCTTCACCGACCAATCTCACCATCGGAGCCTTGATCTCTTCATTGATCCGATGTTGGTCGTCGCCTTTCTTGTTGTTTCTCGGCGCGTTGTTTCCTCTGTTTGGAAGCTGTGCTATGGTTGTGATCTCCTATATTTGATTAAACACCTATATTAATATACGTCAACGGACGCTTTGTTCTTCTTTCACTTTCTCGTTGATCATCTTGGCAAACGCCTCAAGCCCCATCGAACCGAGGTCCACTTGGCCGTGTGCCCTGACGGAGACGCCGTTTTCAGCCTCTTCCTTCTCGCCCACGATGACCATGTAGGGGTATTTCTTCATTTCGGCATCGCGGATCTTGCGGCCGATCTTCTCGTTGCGCTCGTCAATGAGGGTGCGAATATCGCACTTTTTCAGATACGATTGCACATTTTGTGCAAAATTCATGTATTTTTCGCTCACCGGGAGGATGATCACCTGGTCGGGAGCCAGCCACAGCGGGAACTCACCGGCGCAGTGCTCAAGCAGCACGGCCACAAAACGCTCCATGGAGCCGAAGGGGGCGCGGTGCACCATCACAGGACGATGCTTCTCGTTGTCGGCACCGATGTAGCTGAGGTCGAAACGCTCCGGCAGGTTGTAGTCCACCTGGATGGTACCCAGCTGCCACTTACGGCCGAGGGCATCCTTGACCATGAAGTCCAGCTTGGGTCCGTAGAAGGCGGCCTCACCATACTCCACATGAGCCGGCAAACCCTTTTCCTCACAGGCCTCCTGAATGGCGGCTTCAGCCTTGGCCCAGTTCTCGTCGGTTCCCACATACTTCTCATGGTCGTTGGGGTCGCGCAACGAAATCTGCGCTTCGAAGTTCGTGAAGTTCAATGCCTTGAAGATGATCTCGATGATCTCCATCACGCGGATGAACTCCTCTTTCACCTGGTCGGGACGGCAGAAGATATGGGCGTCGTCTTGGGTGAAGGAACGCACACGGGTAAGTCCATGGAGCTCGCCGCTCTGCTCGTAGCGATAAACGGTGCCGAATTCGGCGCAGCGGAACGGGAGGTCCTTATAGGAACGCGGCTTGTTCTTGAAGATCATGCAGTGATGCGGGCAGTTCATGGGCTTCAGCAGGTACTCCTCGCCTTCTTCGGGCGTGGTGATCGGGCGGAAGCTGTCGGCACCGTAGTGATCCCAGTGGCCGGAAGTGACATAGAGTTGCTTGCCACCGATATGGGGGGTGATCACCTGCTCATAACCATATTCTTTCTGGATCTTGGTCAGGTAGTCCTGCAAGCGGAGACGCAGCTCCGTGCCTTTGGGCAGCCAGATCGGGAGGCCCTTGCCCACCATGTCGCTGAACATGAACAGTTCCAGCTCACGGCCGAGCTTGCGGTGGTCGCGCTTCTTGGCTTCTTCCAGCAGCACCAGGTACTCTTCCAGTTCCTTTTGCTTCGGGAAGGTGATGCCGTAAACGCGGGTGAGTTGCTTGCGCTTTTCGTCGCCACGCCAATAGGCACCGGCCAGCGAAGTCAGCTTCACCGCCTTGATGAAGCTCGTATTGGGGATGTGGGGACCACGGCAAAGATCGGTGAAGTTGCCGTTCCGATAATAGGTAATGGTTCCGTCTTCGAGGTCGTTGATCAGCTCCACCTTGTAGGGATCGCCCTTTTCGGTGAAGTATTTGAGGGCGTCCGCCTTGCTGACTTCCACCCGCTCGAAGGTTTCCTTCTCGCGAGCCAACTCGAGCATCTTCTTCTCGATATTGGCGAGGTCGGCCTCGGTCAGGGTAAGGTCACCCGTATCGATGTCATAATAGAAACCGTTGTCCACGGCGGGGCCGATGCCGAACTTGACCCCCGGATACAGCGCCTCGATGGCGGCAGCCATCAAGTGGGCCGAGGAATGCCACATCGCGGCCTTGCCCTCGGGATCGTTCCAAGTGTAAAGCTGGACGGTGGCATCTTCATGGATGGGTCGGGTGGCGTCCCACTTCATGCCGTTGACGTTGGCAGCGAGGACGTTACGAGCCAAACCCTCGCTCAAACTCTTGGCGATGTCAAGCGGGGTGACACCGGCTTCATACTGTCTGACACTCTGGTCAGGGAAGGTTATTTTGATCATGTCGAATCCGTTTATAAAAATGCGTGCAAAAGTACAATTTATTTCTGAATAATTGTAACTTTGCGCAAAATTTCTTTGAACAAAAAGCATTTACCGATGAAAAACCGCCTGTTCCTGCTCACTTTACTGCTCTGCTCCTCCCTCCTCCCCGCACAGACCCGTCTCGACGAAACCTTGGCCCGCAAAACCGCCCAGTCGTTCGTCCAATCCCGCAACCTGGACCGCACTTCGGAGCTTCGTTTGGTATCCGATGAGGACATCTATATATATAACGTTGATAATCAAGGATTTATTATTGTTTCAGGCAACATGGTTCTCCCACCGGTGTTGGCGTGGTCCAACCAAGGCACCTTCCCCTCGTTGGAAGGGGCGCCCGACAACTTCGTCTGGTGGATCCAGCATTACCGCGACATGATCCAATACGCCGAGGAGAAAGGCCTGCAACCCGAGCCTGAAGTGCAGCGGCAATGGGACGAAGCGCTCTCGGGCCGTTTCCCGGCCCGAAGCAACACTTCGGTCGACGCCCTGGTCAGCACCCACTGGGACCAAGGTTGTTACTACAACGAATACTGTCCCGAAGGTCACGGCGGCTGGTGGGGCAGCGGCCCTTGCGGCCATGTCTATACCGGCTGTGTCGCCACCGCCATGGCACAGGTGATGAAATACTGGAACCATCCCGCCCAAGGCTTCGGCTCGCACACTTACACCCATGCCGAATACGGCGTACAGAGTGCCGACTTCGGGGCCACCACCTACCACTGGGACCAGATGCCCGAAGAACTCTGGACCCATAACGACGCGGTGGCCACCTTGATGTACCATTGCGGCGTCAGCGTCAACATGAACTACGGCACCGACGGCAGTGGGGCGCAATCCCATGACGTCGAGAAGGCCGCGCATTCCTACTTCGGCTATTGCGGCGCCAAGTACCGCGAAAAGAGAAACTACAGCGAGGCGGATTGGATCGCCCTGCTCAAGGTCGACCTCGACCAAGGTCACCCCCTCTACTACTCCGGTGCTTCGAGCTCGGTAGGCCACGCCTTTGTTTGCGACGGCTACGACAACAACGACCTCTTCCATTTCAACTTCGGATGGAGTGGCAGCGGCGACGCCAACTACTCCCTCTACGACGTGAACGGCTATTCAAACGGCCAAGCAGCCGTTTTCAACATGGTCCCCATGGACATCCGTGCCGACGACAACGGCATCATCTACGTCAGCGCCGAGGGCGAAGGAAACGGCTCCTCCTGGAGCAATGCCACCCGACACCTGGAATATGCCACCTTCCTTTCGAGCGGTGGAAACACGCGAATCTGGGTGAAGCAAGGCACCTATTACGGCGACACCACCGATATGGAAAACGCCTTCTACATCTCGGCCAGCAACAAGGTATACGGCAGTTTCAACGGTGACGAACCGGCCGATTTCGACCTCAGCCAACGCGACTTCGTCAACCATGCCACCATCCTCGACGGTCAAGGCATTCGCCGTGTATTGAACCAGGATGCAGCAGGCACGGCCTCCACCATGGCGCTTTGGGACGGCTTCGTACTACAGAACGGGTTCTCGGGATCCGGATCGGGTGCCTACCTGAACGGCTTTGTCACCCTCTCCCACTGCACCATACGGAACAACCAAACCAATGCGTTTGGCGGCGGGGTGTACATCAATTCCAACGGCAACAACAACACGGTGAGCCTCCTCCATTGCACGATCCAAGGCAATAGCGCCTCCATGGGCGGCGGCATCTGCGACCGCAGCAACAGCACCCTGACGAACTGCATCATCAGCAACAACCAAGCCTCCACCCGAGGCGGCGGCATCTACCTGTACAACAGCGCCACCACCCAACTGAAGGGATGTCTCATCAGCAACAACACCGCCCAAGACGGCGGCGGGCTGTACGCCCGAGGAAAAATCCAGCTCCACAACTGCACCGTCGTGATGAACGAAGCCGTTTCGTCTAGTGGCGGCGCCTTTAACGAAGATCCCCAGATCCGCTATCAAAGCTGCATCCTCTGGGGCAACATGGCACAACAACAAGCCAACCAATACGAAGGCCCTTGCCAGTTCAGCTACTGCGCCATCCAAGGCGGTGCTGAAGGCGAAGAAAACATCGACCTGCCCGAAGCGAACAACGGAGAGGAGCCCGGGGTCTTTGTCCGTTTTGAACAACCTGCCCAAGGAGCGGGTGCCGCCTTCGCCGAAGCCACATGGAAGACGGGTAGCCGGAGCATCTGTCTCAACCGAGGCAAACCGGGCACTGCCAGCTATGCCACCGACCTCGACGGCCAGCCACGGGTCCAATGCGAACGGGTCGACATCGGCGTCTATGAGAGCAACGCCTCCCTCACCCTCATCGAAGCGGAGATTGCCGAAGGCCAGACCTACTGGTTCAACGGGCGGCCGCTCCAAGAGCCAGGATACTACACCACGGCCTACCCCACCCCAGCGGGCGACAGTGTGGTCGGGCTCACCCTCAGGAGGACCTTGGCCGTAGACGAGCTTCCCTTCAACGAAGCGAACATCCAAACGGTGGAGGTATATACCCTCCTCGGGCAGCGCCTCCTTACGTTGCCGAGCCTTGAGGCTTTGGAAAGCGCTCCCCTGAAAACGGGATGCTATCTCCTTAGAATAAACACGAAGGAAGGGGTCCTCAAGCGGAAGACCCTGATCAACCGCTAAACGGTCATTGTCTGACGAACTTCACCACCGTTACGCCCGCATCGGAAACGACGTGCAGGAAATAAACGCCCGTTGCCATGGATGAAACATCCAGACGCATGGCAGCCGAAGCCGACGCTTGGTGCAGCAACTGCTGGCCCATCTGGTTGTAGACCGTCACTGCGCTCAAGCCAGGCGCCGACACCTGCAACTGGTCGGAAACCGGGTTGGGTGAAACCGTCACCTGCGCTTCCGTCACCAAGTCGTCAACTTGTTCCGATGCCCAGTCCACAACGGCGGTATTGGATGCATTCGACACCATGTAGTTGTTGATTCCTCGCACCTGGTAGCGGTACGCTTGTCCATGCACGGCGGTGGCATCGAAATACGTGGGTTCCACAAGCTGGTCGGTCAACAGCACTCCGTTGCGATAGAGGGCATAGCGATCCGCCATGATGGCAGGCATCCAATTCACAGTCACCCCTTCTTCCATGACATCGCATCCCACATGAAGCGGAATCAAGGTCTTGTTGAGTTCCAGATAGCACTTTTCCGGATCCAGCTGCGTGGAAGCGTAGGCGGACTCCCCATCGTCATAGACTGCCGTCACGGCGATGTCATAGATATCCCATGGAGTCACCATAATGTTGTAGGTATAACTGGTCGATCCTGCTGTTTTGAAAGAACGGAACGGAGCGCCCTTGGTACGGCGGTACAGGATGTAGACCACCTCTTCGTCCGTCTGGGGAGCATCCCAAAGGATCTTCACCCGGTTTTGGTTGACAATCTCGCAACGGAGGTTGGACGGCGCCGGGAAGGTGGAGGACGGTTGGATGTTGCAGGTCTCGGAAGGATCCGATTCCACCACCCCGTTGAATGCGGTGACATAATAATGGTGGAAGGTACCGGAAACCTGGTCGTCCAGATAGGTGTTCTCGTGGACCAAATCATACAAGACGCCGTCACGATAAACGAAATACGCCTGCGGCACCTCGTCGCTTTCCCATTGGATCAGCACGTCGTTGTTCCGGAAGCTGGCCCGCACGTTGCGGGGCGCCGAAACAAAGGTCGGAGCCGTTCCGGCATTGGACACCTGATAGAAAAGTCCCGGCTTCATGTTTTGGGAGTTGCCCTCGAAACCGGTCATCCGGTTTCCATCCGCATCGTAGATGTCGAAACGAAGGGGATCCAGCACCTGGGCAGCGGCGTTCCAATAGAAGGAGACCAAGCCCAAAGGCATGGTCAGGTTCACCGTTTGCGATTCACCATTGGGCTTCAGTTGGGCAACCTCCACCCCCATGACGTCCACCACCGAGATGTAGCCTCCCGTCCAACCTTCGGAATCGGGAGCCGACATCTCCACCGTCCAAGCCGTAGAAGGCCCCAAGGCAACACCGCGCGACACCGCCGCGGCGCCACGGGCGTCATGGCTGACCGCATACACGGCATAGTCCACCACCGACGGAAGGTAATGGTCGGTAAAGGTCATCGTTTCACCAGGTGCCACGTTCTCAAAGGTTTGGATTACCTGGCCATTGCGGGTCAAGACCATCTTTTCCAGCACGTCGATGTTGTTGCCATGGATGGTTTGGGAAGGATTGGTCCACGACAGCACCGCCGTGAACTCGGTGTCACCCAATGACTCCACCGAAAAAGCCGTCGGCGGCTGCGGCATGTAGGTATACACATGGGCGGGAACGAAATTGAAAACCGCCGAGGCCCAATTGGCATAGTCGATCTCATCGATCACAAACCAGCCGTCCTGACTTCCGCCCCAACCCCAGTTATAGTGGAAGAGGTCGTTGTCGTCGTAGCCGTCGCAAACAAAGGCATGGCCGCCCGTTTCGCTGTATCCGCCATAGTACACCGGCCAGCCGAGGTCGAACTGCTCCTTGAGCTTGTTCTGCCATTGGTGGAGCGTATATTGGTCGCGATAGGCGCGATCGGTATGCGTGGTATAGGAGAAATAGTCTTGGATGGCATCCGGAACATCGTCGGAAAAGGCACCGCTTCCGCTGGGCGAATACGACATATTGACTGCAACGCCGCAGTGATACATCAACAAGGCGATGGCGGCAACCTCTTCATCGGAGCTGTTGTTGCTCAAATGGTTCGGCATGCGGTCCCATTGGTAGCTGGTCTGGCCAAAATTGGCTGAAAGGTAGCCGTACGAGCTGTAGTAACCATGGCTCCCCGTGCCCGTGGCCGGATGATCCCAGAACTTCATCACCTGCGACATCGCCGTGGCGACACAACCAGCATAGCAGCGTCCCCCAGGACCGCCATTGGCTTCAGGGGCATACAGGTTGTATGGCGCATCCTGGTTCCAGGTGGTCTCGACAAGGAAATGTGCTCCCCGGCCGCCGTTGCGCGAACGCAGCTTCTTTCCCGACAACAGCGCCTCCCAGTCGGCGGCCGCATCCTCGGGCAACACCGCCTCCGGACTCGTGCGGGCTTCGATGATCCTGTCCAAATAGAACATCAGTTCCGGAGAAGGATTCCCGGTTTCGAAAACGCCCTCGTCGGAATAGCCCACCAAAGGACGGAAACGGTCGTCGGCGGAGATGATGACAAATCCACTTTGATCTACATCGAATACATAAAAGCAATCCTCTCCACGGGCCGAGGAGCCGGTATGGACCCACTTGAGTTCAGGGTCCTGACGAAGGTTATTAAAAGAGGTGAGCACAAACTGCTTTCCGGCCTTACGCGCCGTCTCCAGATCGATCGGACGGGCCCAAGCCAAGTTCACAGCCACTAGCATAAGGATGGCGAGGAATGGAATTCTTTTCATGATGTTCTGTTATTCAATCCAATAAACTGCAAAGATAATACTTTTTTCTGATACCAAGACATAAAAAAAAACAATGGGGTTGGCAAATCCTTGCCAACCCCATTAAACCAATTTCGCTAGCGGATTATTCCTCTGTTTCTTCTTCGTCGAAGAAGCTGTCATCCGCATCGTCAGAGCCCCAAAAGTCGTCATCCTTGCAATTGAATTCGGCTTTTTTCTTTTCCATGAGCTCGTTCATCTTGTCGGTCATCTCAGACAGTGCCTGAGTTTCCTCTTCGGTCATGGCGTCGATGCCTTCCACACCGAGGATGCCCAGCATGCCGAATGCAGCCATGTCAAGGTCGTCACAATCTTTGGCCTTGTTGACAGACTCGGTAATGTTGTCGATGATTTTCTTGGTTTGGTTGAAGGCCTTGGAGTGTTTACCACCACCGCAGGCGGCCATACCGATCATGATCAAGCTCATGACGGCGACGAGTAAGGTTTTTTTCATAGCTATTGTATTAATAAGGTTTTACGTTACAAAAATACGCAATTTTTTTTAACGAGCAAGAAAAAATGAGTTTTCAACATGGCATGTTGATTATTTTTTTTGTTAAAAAGGTCTAAAGCGAGTTGAACACAAGGCAATTTGATATATTTGCACTTGAAAACAAGGCGGAAAATTTCGTAACAATACATCAATATAGTTAGAATATTTTTTTCTATAACAATATTTATTATTAACTAAATTATTAACATTAATCAATTGTCTATGAAAAAGTTACTTACTTTTTTCCTGGCCATGGTCGCCTCCATCACCATGATGGCACAAGTGACGACCTCCAACCTCAGTGGTAGGATTTTCGATGCCGACGGCCCGCTTCCAGGGGCTACCGTGATTGCAACCCACGTCCCCTCGGGTACCGTTTACGGAACCACCACCAACAGCGAAGGTCGCTATGCCATCCAAGGCATGAGAGTCGGTGGCCCTTACACGGTCGAAGTCAGCTTTGTCGGCTATACTCCCGCCAAAGCGGAGCGCCTTGTCTTGAAGTTGGGCGAGACCCATCGTGTCAACTTTGAACTCCAAAGTGTGTCGGTCGGTCTTGACGAAGTCGTCATCGCTGGCAATGCTGAGAAACCCATTATGAACTCTACCTCAACCACCATCAGCACCGAGGAAATCGCCAACCTGCCCACCATCAACCGCAGCATCAACGATGTGGTCAAAGTGTCGCCCTATGCCAACGGCATGAGTTTGGCCGGTGGTGACGGTCGTTCCACCAACTTCACCGTGGATGGTGCCAACTTCAACAACAACTTCGGTTTGAGCAGCTACCTCCCCGGCGGCGGCACCCCAATCTCCGTGGACGCCATTGAGGAAATCCAAGTGGTGGTGGCACCTTTCGATGTCCGTCAATCCAACTTCGTCAGTGGAGAAATCAACGCCATTACCAAGTCCGGTACCAACCAATTCCATGGTTCGGCCTACTCCTATTTCACCAACCAGAATCTCCGTGGTAACAAGCTGGTGGGTGAAGACCTTGGCGAGCGCGAAAAAGAAAGCTTGTTTACCTATGGTGCCACCGTCGGCGGTCCCATCGTGAAAGACAAGCTGTTCTTCTTCCTGAATGCTGAAAGAACCCAAGAACCATCCGAGGTGATCAAATATCGTCCGGAAGGTGCCGATGTCACCGTCCTCGACCAAATCTATAACAAACTGAAAAACGACTACGGTTACGATCCAGGTTCCTACACCAACTATCCCGGCGGTAACAACAACCTGAAACTCTTGGCCCGTATCGACTGGAACATCAACGACAACAACAAATTGATGTTCCGTTTCAACAAGACTGGCAACACCCAGTGGAACAAACCTAACGACAACTCTTGCGACGACGCATTCCGCAATAGAGCCACCAAACGTTCCAGCGCCAGCTCCTTCCCCTTCTCGAACAACATGTACTCCCAACGCAACGATGTGTTGTCGTTCGCCACGGAATGGAACAGCCGCCTGTCCTCGCAACTGAGCAACCAACTGTTGTTCACGTATACCGACATCAACGACCAACGTGGTTCCAACTCCGACATCTTCCCCCACATCGACATCATGAGCGGTGATGAATACTTCCAGGAACACGGTCTCTATGCACCTTTCACCAGTTTCGGTTACGAGCTCTTTACCTATAACAATGGCGTTTTGAACAAGGTATTCAATGCCACCGACAACGTGACCTACTATACGGGCAGCCACAAAATCACTGCCGGTGTCAACTGGGAACGCCAGAATGCAAGAAACTCCTACATGCGTAACGCTACCGGTTACTATCGTTTTGCCAGTGCCGAGGACTTCCTGACAGGTGCCCTTCCGTTGAGCTTCTGCCTCACCGTCGGTAACAATGGTGAAGAGAAACCGCGTGGCGAAGTCACCTACAACCAATTCGGCTTGTATGCCCAAGACGACTGGAACATCACTGAAAACTTCAAGCTGAACTTCGGTGTCCGCGCCGACGGCATGTTCTTCGACGAATCCCAACTGATGACCAATAATGCCATCTTGAATTACCAGATGGGCGAACACGTTGTTAACACAGGTAAATGGCCCGGCAACCACATCCAGGTTTCCCCGCGTGTCGGCTTTACTTGGGATGCCACCGAAAGCCTTACCGTCCGTGGTGGTAGCGGTCTCTTCCAAGGCCGTCTGCCTTTGGTATTCTTCACCAACATGCCTCAAAACTCCGGCATGATCCAATCCAGTTTCTACAGCAACACCGGTACGCCTTTGGCTGACTCGGTGAACGGAGGTTATTATGTCAACTATTCTCCCGAAGTTTTGGCCAACTTGCAGAAGTTGATGAGACCCGATGGCACCTACATCACCAATGTCGATGAAATGATTGCCGCTTTGGGACTGAACACCACGGTCACCCCTGAGGACGGAACCCTCCCGGGAACCATCAACGGTGTCGATCCTGAATTCAGAATGCCTCAGATTTGGAAAACCATGCTGGGTGTCGACTGGGACGTCCCGGTTTCCTTCCCCATGACCATCACTGCTGAAGGCATGTTCAACAAGACCCTCTATGGCGTCCGCTTGGTGGACTGGAACCTCAAGTACGACATGATTGCCAACGCTGGTGACGATGCCCGTTTCAACGGTCCCGACAACCGTGTCAACTACGCACTCCTCTCCGACTATAAGTATGGCAGAAGCAGTGCCTACGTGCTGACCAACTCAAGAGAAGGCTATGGCTACATCTTCAATTTGGCCGTCAACGCCAGCCCGGTCAAGAATCTCGACCTCCGTGCCGCTTACACCCACACCGAAAGCAAGGAAATCTCCGGCATGCCTGGCAGTGATGCCAAGTCCGCCTACTCCGGCCTGTACACCATTGACGGTCCTACTTTTGCTCCCCTGCAACGGAGCCAGTATGTCATCCCCGACAAAGTCACGGCCTCTGTCGGCTATGTGATTCCGGCCTACCTGTTCCCGAGATTCTTCAATGGTGAAGGTGTCAGGATCAACCTGTTCTACACAGCCTTCTCCGCCGGTGGATACAGCTACTTCTACTCCAACGACCTGAATGGTGACGGCATGGCCACCGACCTCATGTACATCCCCAACGATGTCAATGAGATCCGCTTTGCCACTGAAGCCGACAAGGAAGCCTTCAAGACCTTCATGGAAAACGATCCTTACCTGAGCACGCACAAAGGACAATATGCCGAAGCTAATGCCGGCCGCGGTCCTTGGGTCCATTTACTCGACGCCCGTATTGCCAAGGCTTTCAAGAAGAAAATCGGCAACACCACTCATAGCATCGAGCTCAGCGCCAGCTTCGATAACATCCTGAACATGTTCAATTCGGCTTGGGGCCTCTACAAATATGGTTGCTATGGCGAATTTGCCTCCTGGGCTTGCACGCCGCTGGCAGTCGACCATATCGAAAACAACACCCCCGTGTTCTCGATGAACAAGGTCGAAGGCGAATACCCCACCCATACCTATACCAGAAACGACCTGAAAGACAGCGCCCAATGCTGGTCTGTGTTGCTGGGTGTGAAGTACAGCTTCTAAGCTAACGATACTTTATTAACCAAAAAGAGGCCGAAGTTTCGGCCTCTTTTTTTATCTTTGCACCGACAAAACCCAATTAAATCCATTTATCATGAAAAAAGTCTTATTGACCCTTGCTGTTTGCCTGTCCTTCGTGGGATTCGCGCAAGCACAACTGAGCGAAGGTGAAACCTTCAAATCGACCATCGTCACTGGTAACCGTCCGGAAGCGGGCGACTGGGGACTTTACTTTGGCCCCAGCTTCATGGAGATGAAAGATCTCGTAAACACCATGACCTCGGGTGGCAAAGCCTACGGCATGCCCCTGATCAACCTCAAGTACTACGCCACCGACAATCTCGAAATCCGCGCCGGTATCCAGTACAACGGCCGCACCGACAAACTCAACGGCGACTACGATCAGGAATACTGGAATGGTGAGGATGAGGTCATCAAGACCATCCCCGTCACCGACAACTATTCGAACAGACGCTTCCGCTTCAGCCCCGGCGTTGCCTATCACTTCTCGCCGAAGAACATCCTCGACGTGTATGTGGGCGGTGCCATCCCGGTGGGTGTGGATGCCCAGGAATCCGTCTTTGAAAGCGAGCGTTACCTCCTCGATGGCGACCGGCTCATCAAAGTCGACAACATCGACAACGCCTCCTACACCTCGTTCGTGGCCGGCATCAGCGGCTTCATCGGCCTCCAGGCTTTCGTGGCCGACCTTCCGCTGGCCATCGGCTTCGAGTACGGTCTCACCGGCATGATGCGCACGGGTGACAAGGTGTATCACGTCCAGACCGACTACGACGGCAACCTCCAAAAGTTCTACACGGCATCTGGCGACTATGCCGGAACCCAATACAACAAACTTGACTGCAAGTCCAAGTACATGGGCTCGGATGTCCGTCTGACCATCACCTATTTCTTCAACAACAAATAAACTGAACGGCCATGAAAAGAGTAATGTTAATCGCCACCGCCCTCATGGTCGCCTTGCTGACTTCCTGCGGAAGCCTGAAGCACTATGAGAAGGTCCCGGCCGCCTCCATGGTACCCGAGGCGCGCCTCCATGTCGGGATGGACGACCTCGTCCTGTTGGGTGAAAGCACCATCACCGTGACCAGCCGCACTTACTTCGGCATGATCAAACGTATCGACAAGGTGAATGGCGCCACCTTCAACCCCCGCAACAATACGGCCGTGCAACTCTATGGCAACGCCGTGATGAACATCCCCGGCAACTTGAAGTATGCCGCCGGCAAGGTGGTTGCCGACTATCCGAACGCCGACTTCTACGCACCCGCGATTTACAAAGAGGAAGTCAACGAAATGTTCCTGGGCAAGATCACTACCCAAACCATGGTGGTCAAGGCCTATAAATACAAGAAGTTCCAATAATTGAATGATCAAGTCATGTCGCAACGGTCCCGTTGCGACATGACGTTTTTATTTGCCATGAAAAGATCCCTTCTCCTTGTGATTTCGGCATTGGCCCTGATGCTGGGCACGCTTTCCTGCGAGCAGGAAGTCTCTACGGTCAACCTGTTCGTCGACCGTGCCGACGAATACACCAACGTATCGCCCGGACAATACATCCTGTTCCACGTCAAGGCCTATTCCGAGCATAGCCTCGTCCACCGCATCGAATGCAAGAGCTTCGAATCGGAAAACGGGCTCGAGAAGGTTTTCGACACGGTGGTCGACAGCCCGCAGGTCGAGTTCGACTACCCCGTGTTGACCAAGACCTACACCACCAGCGAGAACATGGACGTGAAATACACCTTTACCGCCTACGCCCCCGACGGCAGCACCACGACCTTCGTGCTCCATGTGCGGGTGACGGGCAACGTCCTGCTGGTACCCTACGAGGATCTGGTCATGTACTCTTCCTGTTCGGAGAAAGCCAACGGCCTTTCATTGAAATGGGTGACGCCCGTCATCATCCAAAGTGCCGACACGGCCAGCATCGATGTCTATGACTATCATGCGCCCGACAGCGACCCCGCCCTCCTCTCCAGGGAGTGGCGCAGCATGACGGGTTTGAAGTTCATCCGCTACAACGACTTCAACTTCCCCGCCGCCACGGTCAAATACCTGCAAGACGCCTACCTGGCCGGCAATGCCTATACGTCGGTCAACAACCTCCAAGTAGGCGACATCATCCTCGTGGGCCGTTACGACGAAGCCATCGGCGTCTTCCTCATCCAACAGATCTTCGACGAGGAAGGATTCGACAACGACCGCTACGTGCTTTCGTTCAAGAAAAAATAATCCAAGAAATCAAAATTGGATCGTCCACCGGTTCATTTTCCGAACCGGCCATCCAGCAGCAGCTGATCCGCAACCGTCAGGGCGGCCATCGACTCCACGATGACCACGGCCCTAGGCAAGGCGCATACGTCGTGACGCCCATCATGGCCGAGGGTCGGGATGGGCTTGAACGCCACATCGAAATAGACTTCCGCTCCATTGGTGATGCCCCCTTGTATGCCTCCGGAATGGTTGCTCAGAAAGCGCACCGAACCGTCTTCCGCCACTTCCATGGGATCGTTGGCCTCGGACCCACGCATCGACGTCATCGCAAAACCGTCGCCATATTGGAATCCCTTCACGGCGGGAATACTGAACATCGCCTTGGCCAGACAGGCCTGGAACTTGTCGAACATCGGTTCCCCCAATCCAGCCGGCAAGCCCTGGATGTAACCCCGGACCACGCCACCTACACTGTCGCCTTCCTCACGGCATTGCCTCAGCAAGGCATCCATTCGTTGTGGATGGGTCTCCCCTCCAATATGCTTCACCACGGCTTCCACGAGGATTCCTTTCGAGACAAGCCACTGTCGGGCGATGGCACCCGCCACCACCACAGGAACGGTGGTACGGGCCGAGGCCCTTCCCCCGCCCCGCCAGTCGCGCAGGCCGTACTTCGCCTGGTAGGTGTAGTCGGCATGCGAGGGCCGGTAGGTGTTTCGGAGGGGCTCATAGTCTTCGGGGCGGGCATCTTCGTTGCGCACCATAAAGGCGATGGGGGTGCCGAGAGTCACCCCGTCGAGCAGCCCCGACAAAAATTCCACCGCATCGGCTTCCTTCCGTTGGGAAGCCGATGCGGTGGAACCGGTGGCCCTTCGGGCCAAGGCCTCGGCAACGCCTTGAAGGTCGATTGCCAAGCCAGCGGGACATCCGTCAAGCACCCCGCCCACGGCAGGCCCGTGGGATTCACCGAAGGTGGTCAGGCGGAATATCGTCCCTATGCTATTCAAAGCAACCTTTGATCAGTCGTTTACGATCTTCAACTTGGCCTCGAGCACCTTGAGGTCGTTCTTGGCCTTGTTGATCTTCTTCTCGTATTCGGCCTTCATCAGCTCGGAGTTCTTGCTGTTGGAGAAGAAACCGATGTTGTTCTCGAGGACGGCGATCTCATCGCGGAGCTTCTGGATCTTGTTGGCCAGGGAGGTCTTCTCCTTACGCATGCGGTCGGAGGATTCCGGATCGTCCTTCATGCCTTCGATCATCTCGCGGAACTCGTTGGTCGAGATCTCGTTCTGGTTGCTGCGCATCTTGTCGAAGAGGGCGTCGACAGCCTTGCGGTACTCGCTGTTGATGCTGTCCTTCATCTTCATCGGCACATGACCGATCTCGATCCACTGCTTCTGGAGGGCCTTGATGGCTTCCATGTTCTCGGCGCGGCTGGGCTTCAACTCGAAGTTCTTGATCGTCTCAATCAGGGCCTGCTTGGCGGCGAGGTTGGCGCTCTCCTCCTCCTTCATGCCGCTGAAGTGCTCGGCCTTGCGTCCAAAGAAGGTGTCGCAAGCGGCGCGGAAACGTTTCCACACCTTGTCGGAATGACGCTTCGGCACGGGACCGATGGTCTTCCACTCTTCCTGAATGCGCTTGAACTGCTCGGTGGCCTTCTTCCACTCGGTGGATTCCTGAAGGGCCTCGGCCTCGATGCAGAGGTTGATCTTGCGCTCCAGGTTCTCGGTCTGCTTGTCTTTGAGCGAGCCGAAGAACTCCTTCTTGCGGGAGAAGAAGGTATCCATGGCGGTCTTGAAACGGGTCCAGATCTCTTCGTTCTGCTTCTTTCCGGCAGGGCCGACGGTCTTCCAAACCTTGAACAACTCGCTCAGTTCGGTGGATTTCTTCTGCCACACGCTGACGCTGTTGTACGTTTCGGCGAGCAGTTCCTCGGCCTTCTCGCAAAGGGCGGCCTTGGTCTCCAGGTTGGCGTTCTGCTCGTCCTGGATCTTGGAGTAATGCTCTCTTCTTATGGCGTTGATCTTGTCGGTAGCCGCCTTGAAGCGCTCCCAGATCTCGTCTTTCTTGTCTTGCGGCACGGGGCCGATCTCCTTCCACTCCTCATGGAGTTTCTGGAGCGTGGTGAAGGCCTTCGTCATCGACTTCTCGTCGAGCAGCTCCTCGGCTTTCTCGCAGAGAACGATCTTGGCGTCGAGGTTCTTCTTCATGTCCAGGTCACGGAGTTCGCGGTTGATGTTCACCTTGTCGAAGAACTTCTCCACCAGGAAGTGGTAGGTGTTCCAGAGGTTGGCGTTCTCGGTGGCGGGCACCTGGCCGATGCCTTTCCATTTCTCCTGCAGGGCACGGAACTCGTCGTAGGTCTTCTTCAGCGTCTCTTCGGAGGCGATGAGTCCCTTGAGCTCTTCGAGGATGGCCTGCTTCTGGGCAAGGTTCTCAAGCTTCTGGGCGTCGATCAGCTCGTTCTGCTTGGCACGGTTGGCCTTGAAGATGCCGAACGCGGCGTTGAAGCGCTTCTCGGCTTCGTCCTGTTCGTGCTGGTAGCTTTCCTTGTCGCCACCGCCTTCCATGAAGGATTCCAGTTCCTTGTCCATGTCGTCCTTGTTGAGCTTCATAAAACGAACGCGAATGGCAGTGACTTGGTCCTTGATCTTCATCACGTCGGGATCTTGCACAATCTCCTCGAGCATGGCAGCCAGCTCCTCCTTGGTCTTTCCGTCCAGGTTCAGGTCGGCCGCTTCCTCTTCCTCCTCTTCCACGTCTTCGTTGGTCACGATTTCCGGAAGCTCTTCATCCTGTGGGATGGGTTGAGCCTCGTTGGCGGGAGTCTCCACCCTGGTCTTCACCTCGATGTTGACACTGCCCGGAAGGGTCGTCGATTGGTTCAGTTCCTCAATTGTCTTTTTCTCATTGGCATCAATGGCCGTAAGCACTTTGTTTTCCATTATTCATTCATTTTAGGTACATCAGGAAACGGGTCCCGATTTGAAGTTCACAAATACGGGCGCAAATTTAGGAATAAAAAGCAGACCGCAACCGATTTTGCAAAAATTTGTTTTGTATTTTTGTCAACGGATAAACATAGACCCTCATGAACGACTGCGACATCCAGAACACCCTCTCCGAGCTTACCCGTTCGCTGGGCCGTACCCCGCTCGACATCCGACCCATCGCCGAGTCGGGCTCATCGCGCAAGTACTATCGGATCGGCACGGAGCAAGGGAGCCTCATCGGCACCTATAACGCCAACATCGAAGAAAACGAGGCCTTCTTTTACCTCACCCGACACTTCGGCCAAAAAGGGCTCTCCGTCCCCAAGCTGCTGGCGGTGAGCGAGGGGCATGACTGCTACCTCCAGTCCGACCACGGCGACGAGACCCTCTTCACCCACGTCCAGCGGGCGCTGGCGTCAGGCCACTACGACGAAACCACCGTCGGCTACTTCAAGCAGACCCTCGAGCAGCTGGTCCGGTTCCAGCTGGAAGGGCATCCGGGGCTGGACTACGGCAAGGTCTATCCCACCCCCTGCTTCGACCGTTCCGGGGTGCTCGACGACCTCGACTATTTCAAGTATTACTTTGTGAAGCCCCACGCCGAGATCGTCTTCAACGAACAGCGGCTCAAGGCTGAATGCCAGGCCTTTGCCGACCAGGTTTGCCAAGCCCCCAACGACTTCTTCATGTATCGTGACTTCCAGTCACGCAATGTGATGATCGACCACGGCGTCCCCTGCTTCATCGACTACCAGGGCGGACGCCGCGGCCCCTTGCAATACGATGTGGTGTCGTTGCTCTACCAGGTGAAGGCACAGCTTCCCCAGCCGCTCCGCGACACGCTGCTGGCACATTACAAACAGACGCTGGCACGCCACCTCGACCTCGACGCCCTTGGATTCGACCGCTACTATCCTTATTTCGTATACCTCCGGCTCCTACAGGTGCTGGGCGCCTATGGGTTCCGCGGCCTCATCCAGAAGAAAGCCCATTTCATCGAGAGCATCCCCTACGCCCTCAAGGCGTTGGAGGCTTGGTCGGCCAGCCATCCCCTCGAAGGCTATCCCGAACTCCAACACGTCATCGCCCAGGTGACGGGACTGCTCCCCCGTTACGCAGCTTCCATCCAAACCTTGCATCCTGCCCAATTGACCGTCACCGTCAACAGCTTCTCCTTCAAGAAAGGCTATCCCAACGACTTCAGCGGCAACGGAGGCGGGTTCGTTTTCGACTGCCGCGCCCTCCCCAACCCCGGACGTGAACCCGAATTCAAGACCAAGACCGGACGCGACTGGGAAGTGGCCGAATACCTGGAAGCCAAACCCCCGACCCATGCCTTCCTCGACCATGTGAAAGGACTCGTCGGGCAGAGCATCGACAACTACCTTGAACGCCATTTCAGCCATCTCATGGTCTCCTTCGGTTGCACCGGCGGACAGCACCGTTCCGTGTATTTCGCCCAAAGCGTCGCCGACTGGATCCGCAAGACCTACCCCAACGTCATCGTCCAACTCAACCATATCGAACAACACATCCATGAATAGCACCGCCATGCTTCTCGCCGCCGGTCTTGGCACCCGCCTCAAGGCGCTGACCCAAGACCGCCCCAAGGCCCTTGTCGAAGTCGCCGGGAAGCCCCTCCTGCAACACAACATCGAAAACCTCATTCGTCATGGGTTCGACACCATCATCGTCAACATCCATCATTATGGCGAGCAGGTGATCCGTTTTCTCGACACCCACCCCTTCGATGCCGCCATTTATGTTTCCGACGAACGGGGCGCCCTGATGGACACGGGGGGCGGCATCGTCCAGGCCCTTCCTTTCTTCCACGACACCCAGGCCGTCTTGGTCCACAACGTTGACATCCTGAGCGACACCCCGCTCCGCACCCATTATGAGCGGTTCCTTGCCTCCGACGACGACGCCTGGCTGCTCACCCAAGACCGCGACACCACACGCAAACTGCTCTTCGACGATCAGGATTTGTTGATTGGATGGAAACAACTCAAGGAAAACCAATATAAATGGGTCAACGGACCCAAAACAATGTATAAAGAACTGGCATTCAACGGAATGCATATCTTCAAACCCGAATTGTTCGCGCACTTGCCTCTTCAACGCTACAGCATCATCGACCTCTACCTGCAAGCGGCCGCCCAACATCGGGTCCGGTCCATAGCGATCCATCCGGATTACTGGTTCGACATCGGCAAAATCGAGCAATTCCAACAAATCGACCTGTTTTACCGGACACACATCCAAAAAGAAACCTCCACGACCTCACCCGTCTGACCATTCCCTCCCATCACTCACCTCATCAACATCAGTCCCATGCCCTCCTCCTTCATCAACCGTCTCGCCGAACACATCAAAAGCCATTATAACCTTCAGAAAGAGGAACTTACGGTGATCTTTCCGAACAAACGCGCCGCTTTCTACCTGCGATCGCGCTTTAAGGAGCTGTATCAAGAGGACATCTGGCTTCCCCAAATGTACTCCATCCAGGAAGCCATGACCCAATGGAGCGGCCTCCGTCTGGTGGACAAGGTGGACATGATGTTTGAGCTCATCGCCATCGACTCGGAACGCAGGCGCCAAACCAACCTCGGCGTGTTTGGCAGCATGGCCACCCAAATGGCCGACGACTTCGACGAGATCGACCAATACAATGTCGATGCCGCCCATCTCTTTTCCTATATCGAAGCGGAGAAACGGCTTGGCATTTGGCAGCCCGACCGGCAAATCACGCCCAAGGAAGCGCAATACCTCAAGTTCTACGCCGACCTGATCTACTACTACGAGCAACTCAGGGAACGGCTGTTGCAACAAGGCAAGGGCTACTACGGGATGATCACCCGGATGTTGGCCAACCTCCCTGCCGAGGGCCTGCTCGAGAAAACCGGACGCCGCTCTTTCCTGTTTGCGGGATTCAACGCCCTCACCCCAACCGAGCAACAGATCATCGACACGCTGTACCGCGAGGGCCATACCGAGGTGGTTTGGGATTTCGACCGCTACTACGTGGACGACCCCCAGAACGAAGCAGGCTACTTCGCCCAACGCTACCTCCGGCAAAACCTTCCTTGGAAGCCCACCGTTTTTTCCGACCAACTGCTGCACGAAAGCAAGGAAATCCATCTTGTCAGCGTAAAAGGCAAAACAATACAAGCCAAAGCATTACAGAGCTTACTTGAAGTGGAACATGAGCCAAACCCAGCCGTCATTCTTGCGGACGAGACCCTCATTATTCCCGTCTTGAACGGCATCCCCGACCGTCCTTGCTATCCCACGGTCAAGGTCTCGATGGGTTATCCGATGCGGCAAACCGCGCTCTACCATTTCATCCACGAATGCTTCACCCTACACGGAAAGGGTCGCAACCTCCACGGCCAAGGATGGTACCTCTGGCCGGTGCTGCGCCTCTTGGAGCAGGAACTGGTCAAAGTGGTGTTCAGCAAGGAGGAAAACCACCAGATCGACCGCTATCGGAAGCGCGTGGAGGAACAGTCGCTCTTCCGCTTCAAGATGGCGGATTTCGAAGCCTGTTGCTCCAGCGAAGACCTGCGCCGCTTCATACGCCTGCTGCTCCCCTTCGGCGAGGATGGCAACCAAACGGGAAACCATCCCCAGGCGTTTTTGGAGGCTTTGGTGGCCCTGCTGGCCTTCCTGGCACAAAAGGTCCAACAGAACGACACCCACGACGGGCACTTCCTTTTGAACCAAATCAGCGAGACCGGCAAGGCGGTCAACCGCTTGAGGGACATCACCGAACGCCACCGCGACTACGTCAACAGCCTGGCCGACCTCGAGACCCTCTACCGCCTGGTGGCGAACAAACTCAGCATCAAACTCAACAACAGCACCACCGACGGCCTTCAAGTCATGGGAATCCTTGAGGCCCGCAACCTCGATTTCAAGACCTTCTACATGGTGGGCGTCAACGAGGGCATACTGCCTGCCAACAACCTGGGCGGCAGTTTCATTCCACATTCCATCCGGAAAGAATGCCATCTTCCTGACTATCAAGAAAAACAAGCCGTTTTTGCCTACCATTTCTACCGACAGCTCCAAGGGGCCAGCCGGGTCTACTACCTGTACAACACCCTGGGTTCCGTGGGGGGCGGCGAGCCCAGCCGTTTCCTCATGCAACTGCAATATGAACTGGCGGCACGCAATCCCAACATCAAGCTGGTCGAGGAAACCTTCGACAACCCCATGGAGAAAACCCACTTCCCCGAACGGCTCGTCCTCCACAAAGACGCGGAAGTCATGGCCCGCCTGAACCAAAAGATCAAGACCGACGACCCACACGGTGCGTTGGCGCCCACCTCCCTATCCACCTTCATCCAATGCCCGCTATGTTTCTACCTGAAGCATGTGCTGCGCATCAAGGACAACACGGTGGAGGAAGAAACCCAATTCAACGTCATCGGCACCGTGGTGCACAAGACGTTTGAATTGCTCTATCAAGAACGGCTCAACACGCTGATCGACAAAGAGCGGTTCGAGAAAGAGGTGAAGCCTGCGGTCCGCTTGTCCAAAGAAAGGGCCATCGAAACGGCCTTCAGCCAAGGGTTGCCCGACACGGGATACAACTACCTCGACCGGCTCACCATCGACCAACTGATCCAACACTATGTGAAATTCGAGGAGGAGCGGCTGTCGGCCCATGCGCTCAACGTCCTTCATCTGGAGCATCTGTTGCATACCACGCTGCACGTCAATGGCTCGGACTATATCCTGGCTGGAACGGCCGACCGCATCGACTGCTACGACAACCTGATCCGCATCGTGGACTACAAAACGGGCCGTGTGACTGCAACGGATGTGGTGGTATCGAAAAAACTGGGGGACTACGAGACCTCCATGGAACAAATCCGACAGATTCCCGAAAAGGCAATGCAGCTGCTGATATACAAATACCTATATCTGAAGGAGCATCCCGAAACAGCACCCAAGGACGTCACCGCCTCCCTGTTCGCCTTACGCTACCAACAGGTGCAATTCGACCTGAGAATCGACTACGAGCCCCTCAACGAAGACTTTATCGGGATGATGGAACGGTGGTTGACGGACACCCTCGCCACGATGACCAACCCGACCGTTCCCTTCGGCCAACCCGACAACTCCAACGCCTGCCACTACTGTGACTTCAACCGCCTCTGCGCTAATACCGCAACAGGAGCATGACCGGAAGGTGGTCGCTATAGCCTCCATGGTACTTCGGCCCCAGGTAGGTACGGTTCAGTTTCTGCCCATGATACGTCGGATCTTCCTCCAGCAAAAACGCCTCATGGACAATTCGAGCATCACTTAAAGTACAATGCAGTGAACAATTGTTTATCAATGATTTGGAAACGATTATTTGATCGAATACCGACCAAGTTTCCCGATACTTTATGGTGCCTTTGAAGCCCAAGGAAGCGGGATCCGCAAACAAGTTGACCAACCGGTGGCAAGAGGATGGGTCTTCCCCTTCGGCGGGCCCGAACCGGAGGTCGCCCAAGGCGATTTCATGGAGCGGTAGCGCCCCCAAGGCTTCCCTGAGGCAGGGCGCCTCGGGAGTGTCGTTGAAATCACCCATGATCAGGATCTTGGGCGGCGCACCCGAAGCCGCACACAGGGAATCCACCCGGGCCCGCAGGATCCTTGCCGCGGCATTCCGAGCCTCCACCGTCTCCAACTCGCCCCGATACTTCGAGGGCCAGTGGTTCACAAAGCAGTGAAGGGTGTCCTCCCTATAGTCATAGAACTTGGCATAAAGAATGTCGCGCGAGACTGCCTTGGGATCCAAAGGGTTTCGGTATGGAATCGCCTCGCTGGCCAACAGCTGGAAACGGTCCTTCGAATACACGATGGCCGGATCGATGCCCCGACGGTCCGGGCCGTCCTCATGGACCCAACGGTAATGGAAGCGCCGCAACGGCGTCTGGGCAAACAGGGCATTGAGCACGTATTCGTTCTCCACCTCGCACACGCCGAAAAGCCCAATGGGCGAGCCTTCCGAGAAGGCAAGAATGGCCTTGTAGAGGTTGTTCCGCTTGCGTTGGAACCGCGACACCGTCCAATGCTGGCCGCCCTGTTCCGTGTATTCGTTATAGGCTAGCGTACTGTCCACAAAAGGATCAAAAAAGTTCTCCAGGTTCCAAAAAGCCACCCATACTGAATCCACCTTCCCTTCCTGCCCAAGGAGGGCAAGCGGCGTGACCAGCGTCATCATAATCAATAGCGTTTTCTTCATCATTCATAATTGATTTTTGCTACAAATATATAAATTTTATTTTACACAGCAATTTCCATTGCGAAATCGATTAATTTTTGTATCTTTGCCTTCCAATCGAAATGAACCGAATCTATCAACTCAACGACGACGACTACAACTTCCCGCCCGCCAGCATGGCGAACAAAGACGGGTTGCTTGCCTTTGGAGGCGACCTCTCCCCTGAAAGGCTCGTCATCGCCTACGCCAACGGTATTTTCCCCTGGTACAGCGAAGGGGAACTCTTGCTCTGGTGGTCGCTCGATCCCCGTCTGGTCATCCGGCCCGGCGAGATGCGGGTCTCCAAGTCGTTGCGCCACACCCTCCACTCGGGGCGCTTCGAATGCCGTATCGACACGGACTTTGAAAGTGTCATGCGAAACTGCGCCCAAACACCCCGTGAAGGACAATTCGGCACCTGGATCACCGACGAGATGCTCGACGCCTACATCCAGCTCCATCGCATGGGACTCGCCCATTCCTTCGAGACCTACCACGAAGGGGTCTTGGTCGGCGGGCTGTACGGGGTCTCGCTGGGGACGCTATTCTGCGGCGAGTCGATGTTCCACCATGTGAGCGACGCCTCCAAGGTGGCGTTTTATCACCTCCATCAGTTCCTGATCGGACACGGTTTCCAACTCATCGACTGCCAACAGGAAACCCGACACCTGGTGAGCCTTGGCGCCTACAACATCGCCCGACAGGACTACATCGACGAAATCAAGAACCTGGTGCAGGCGCCCACCCTCATGGGCAACTGGGGCGATGGCACCGCCAAAAAATTCCAACTGATTATCAACCAAGCCGAAAGGGCCTCGTTCCGGGCCTACAACCTGGACGCCGATTTGGCACTCAATAACGAAGACTAATGGAACTGCAAGACAACATCCGTGAAGCGGCCCGTATCCTCTCAGGGGCCAAGAACATCGTGGGATTCACCGGCGCCGGCACCTCGGCAGAAAGCGGCATCCCGCCCTTCCGTGGCGAGGGCGGCATCTGGAACCAGTACGACCCCAACTCGCTCGACATCGACTACTACTACCGGCATACCAAGGACTCATGGAAGATCATCCGCGAGGTGTTCTACAACTTCTTCAGCAACAACGCCATCCAACCCAACCCGGGACACCGCGTCCTGGCCAAGTGGGAACAGGAAGGCCGCCTGAGCTGCGTCATCACCCAGAACATCGACGACCTCCACACCGTGGCCGGAAACAAGACCGTCTATGAGTTCCACGGCAACATGTCGCGCTTCGTCTGTACGAAATGCGGACGAAAGGTAGACGCCAAACGCTTGAAACTCACGGAAGAACCGCCGCATTGCGAGCACTGCGGCGGCCTGATGAAGCCCGACTTCATCTTCTTTGGCGAGGGCATCCCCGAAGACGCCTACTACGGCTCCGTCAAGGCAGCGGAAAAATGCGACGCCTTCGTCATCATCGGCACTTCGGGACAAGTCAGCCCGGCCAACATGATTCCCGGCATCGCCAAACGAAACGGCGCCAAGATCATTGAGATCAACATGGAACCGTCCACCTACACGAATTACATCACGGATGTATATCTCCAAGGCAAGTCGGGTGAGATCCTGCCTAAGATCGATGCGTTGATGGAACAAGCTTAGTCCCCAGCCAAGTACGCCCCCACCCGATCCAGGCAGACGGGGCCTTTTCTGGTATGCAACCTAATTCGTAATTGATCGGCCGTAACCGGCTGAAAACGAATGATTCTCTTATGCCCAATGGTAGTCATGGGCTCCTCTGTCTCGATGGGCAGCCAATGACCGTTGGCGTGATAGGAGACACTGAAGCTTTTCACACGCTGGCCCATGGAAAGACGTTCCTGTAACACCAAGGTATTCATTTTCGTTGGTTCTTTCAAGGTGAAGACCAGCTCCGCACAGGTGACGCCATCCTCAACCGCCCAATAGCAGTTCCCTTCTTTCAACACGTTGGAGGCCTTGAAACCCCGTCCCCGCGTACTGTTTGCGTGCACCTCGCTGCCTTTCAGCACATTATGGGCAAAATCGCTTTGCAGTCGTTGGTGCCATGCCACGGCGTTGGCCGAGTCGATGGCCGGGATCCTCCCCTCTTTGTTCACCGGGAAGTTCAGCAACAGGTTGGCATTGCGGCCCACGCTATGGTCGTAGAGTTCCATGAGTTGATCCACGGTTTTCACCAGGCTATCTTCGCTGGAGTGATAGAACCATCCTGGACGGATGGAGACATCCACCTCGGCGGGTAGCCACGCCTCCCCGTCGGGAAGGCCGGTGGCCAGCAGTTTGGGGTTGTTCAGGTCCTGATAATCCATGGAATAGGAACACCATTGGGTGGCAGCGGCCCATCCCCTTTCGTTGCCGATCCAACGCAAGGTGGGCACCGTCCCTCCAAAGATGGCTGCTTGGGGACTATGGCGCCACACGATGTCGCGGGCTTTCTCATAGTCATAGTACTCCGAAGCCACGATAGCGCGTTTCTCACAGGCACCGCCGTACCAACCGTCGCCGCCGTTGGCGCCGTCGAACCAGAACTCAAAGAGCGGGCTGTAACGCTCCAAGAGTTCCTGAATCTGTTGATGGTAGAGAGCGACATACCCTTCCCTGCCATAGTCCGCCTGATGCCGGTCCCAAGGCGACAGATACAAGCCAAACCGCAAGCCATGTTTGCGGCAGGCTTCGCACAGCTCACCTACCACGTCGCCTTGGCCGTCTTTATAAGGCGTATGGCGGATGTTATAGTCTGTTGTCTCTGTGGGCCAGAGACAGAACCCATCATGGTGTTTGGCGGTAAAGATCACTCCCTTCATGCCAGCGGCTTTCAGTGTCAGCACCCATTGTTCGCAGTCCAGATCGGTAGGATTGAAAGTCTCCGCCGGGGTGTCGCCGTAGCCCCATTCCATGTCATTGAACGTGTTCAGTCCGAAATGGATGAAGGCGTAGGTCTCCAGCTGCTGCCATTCCAGTTGTTGCTGGGTCGGCAAAGGATAGACCCTTTCGGGGCGGTGGCTACAGGAAAGCGTCACTAAACAACTGGCCATGGCCAATAATAACGAAGCGCATAATAAGCGAGCATATTTCTTCATATCAAAAGCATTTTTGGTTAGATTAAAGCAAAAATACACTTTTGGGGAGAACCAGATACCGGTTTGCACAAAAAAAAAGGGATCCCCTTGCGGAAATCCCTCACATTTCAAGAAAAGGTTGGTTTTAGCGCTCAGCGTTATAGATCAGCTGAACCTCGGCTGCAGTGATGGTGCGGTTGTAGATGCGGATGTTATCCAACTTCATGCTACTGCTGAAGGGGTATAAGCCGTCCTTGGAGCCGCCGAAGGAGATCTTGGAGGCATCGCCGATAGTGCTTGTATGGTGTGTGGTGGTTATCTGGTCTTTCAGCGAGCCATCGACATAGAGTTTGGCGTTACCCACATTGTTCTCGCATTCCATGGTTACAACAACGAAGTGCCAACTACCGTCGGCTTGGATGTTGGTGTAGTTGTAGGAGAAAGCATCTCCACCGTCAGGCATGTAACTGCTCCTGCATTTAATCTTGAACTTGCCGTCCTGCATGGCCCAGAAAAGGGGCGCGTCACCGTAAGCAGAGCTGCTTCCTGTGTTCCATCCCGAAAAGACATTGCCGGCGCCGAAGTCCTTGATCCAGAAGCAGACGCTCCAGCTGGTGAGACCCCTGAACAGGTTGTAGGGGATGTTCAAGTAGTCGTCGGTAATCATGTTGAGCTTCAGGTAAGTCCGCGCCCCGTCAGCGACCGTGGTGGCTGAGTTCATCAGCACAGCATCAACGCCGTTATCGGTTAGGTCGTTGGCCGTGCCGTCATCGAAGATGTAATAACACTGAAGGCCGCTGGGAACTACCATACCGTTATCAACGTAGGTGACTGAAACGGAAAGGTTTGAGTTGTTACCACCGCCACTCACCATAATGTTGGCCGACACACTGCTCTGGAGTTGGCTACGGTCAACAACGACAGTCACTGGGGTACCGCTGCCCGCATTGGTGTTACCCGAAAGCGGAGCGACGGTCAGCCAGCTTTCCGATGGAGCATTGATACTCCAGTTGAGCACCGTGCCTGGCGAGCCTACGTTTTTCACCTGGAAGGTCTTGGTGGTCTCGGTCTCGCCGAAGTCCAACGAGCCTTCGCTCAACTGAAGGATGGCCGTGCCCGTGCCGCTGGCCGCTGCGCTGAAGGTGATGGCTTGCGAGGTGCCCGCGCCGTTTACCGTGACTGAAGTGGAGACCATGCCGCTGATTTGGCTGCGATCGATGATGGCGGTCACCATGGTGCTGGCACCGCCGGCGGTATTACCCGAGGTGGGCATCAAGGTCAGCCAGCTAACGTTGATGTTGGAACACACCCAGTTGAGCGATGTGCCTACCGGGCCGGTGTTCATCACGTAGAAAGCCAGGCTGTTGGCCGAAGTGCCGAAGTCGAGCAAGGTTTCGCTCAGTTGAAGCTGCGGACCGTTGTTGCCTGAAACGCTCACGTTCACGGGCAGGACCACACTTTGGTCGGCGCTGCGCACAGTAAGGTTGGCCGTAGTGCTTTGCGGGATGAGCGAGCGATCGATGTTCACCGTAATGGTGGCTTCCTGGCCGCCTTGAAGGTTGCCCGTCGAAGGTGTGACAGTCATCCAGTTCATGCTCTCCATGATCTCCCAGCTCAGCGGCAAGGTCGCGCTGGCGTTGATGATCTTGAACTGCAGCTGCGAGAAGTTAGTGCTGAAGTCGAGGTACTCCACGTTGAGGCGGAAACCGCTCACTGTGGGACGCAGCTGCATGTCGCCCGACGACACGTTGCCCGCCGTGATGCTGATGTTCTTGGTGTTGCTCTCGAAGCCGGCTTTCATGCCTTGTACGGTGTAGTTGCCCACTTCGAGGTTGTGGAACTCATAGCGGCCGTCACTACCGGTCACTGCCGAGGCCCCTGTCGGGCTGAGCGAGATGTTGACGCCTTGGATGGGTTCGGAGGTGTTGACATTGGTGACGATGCCTTGGATGCTGCCTGTGGCCTTCTCCTTGGTGCAGGAGATCAAGCCCAGCACAAAGGCAATCAGAATGCCCATGGTTAATTTCAGATAGAATCGCTTCATATTGATTGAGTATTATAAGAATTGATGACTTATAGATGCAAAGGTCACCATTATCATCTACATCGCCTTTTCACTCGCCCAAAATCAGTTTGCATTGCGTAAAATCCAAGGCCCGATTTCTTCATTTCGTAAAAAATCCCTTTGCAATGCGTAAAAAATCAACAAATTGACCCATTTGACCTCGTCTTAGGACAGAAAAGCTATACCTTTGCCGATATGAACAGCGACTTTTTTCACATATTGTTGCTTTGCTTCGTTTCCGGGTTCACCCAATGTGCGCTGATAGCCTGCAGCGTGTTCATGTACAAAAAGCATCGCGACTACCAGTTCCAGCGTGTGTTTGCAGCGGTCTTGCTACTCCATTCGTTCGGCTTCATGAACAATTTCGTCGTTGCCGCCTGCGGAAGCCTACCCTTCTCAGACTTCCTCAACACGCTACTGCTGTTGTACGACTACCTGATCGTAGGCGGTTATATGATGTTCGTCGTTTCGTTGGTGTTCCCTTCCCGATTCAAGACGCGCCAACTGCTGCTCTTGGAGGTGCCCTATCTTTTGGCCATCGTCTTGTTCGCCGTCACACAGAATCATCTTATCTATAATGTGGTGCAGTTTTACACCTTGGCAGCTTCTTTTGCATTGTTGGTCTTACTGTGGATTTCCATCAAGAAACACACCGCCATGCTGCGTGACAACGTGGGCGACCTTGAACATTTCGACCTACGCTGGTGTGGTATCCTCATCACCCTGTATTTCATTGTGCAGTTGGTCTGGGCTCTCGAGAGCGCTTCGCAAAAAAATTGGTTTTCCGTATCATCAGCTGAAACCAACCTGCTTTTCGACACCCTCTATTGCTTCCTGACCATCATCGTCATGTGGTTCGTCATGCAGAAAATCATCCAACAACAGGTGTTTATCGTCCCTGATGATGAAAAAGAGACTAACGCAGAAAGCAAAGAAGGTGTTTCTGTGCCCTTTTACCAATCGTTGGTTGACAACAATATCGACGGCATTATCCGCGATAAACGCTTCTATCAAGACAACACGCTGACCTTGCAAAAATTGGCGCAGCATTTAAGCACCAACCGCCAATACCTAAGCAACTATATCAACCAAGAGAAGCATGTTACGTTCTACAACTACATCAATGACTTCCGCTTGGAGGAAGCCAAATCGCTTCTCGACAGCAAAGGCACGGGAAACCGTTACTCTCTGGAAGACATCTCCATGATGGCGGGCTTCAATTCCTACGCCACCTTCCTGCGTTCATTCAAGAAAAAGTTCGGACAGACGCCGTCGCAGTATTTGGGGGCGAAAGAATAGCGCTTGCCTTTCTGGTGGTCTTCGGTTTATTGTTTTACAAATTTCCGCGACTCACCGTTCGCACGAAGCACATACATCCCATTAGGCAGGTTGCTAATCACAATCCTGTTCACCTCGTTTTTGAGTTGAACCGACATCACCACCTTTCCGTTCATATCGATGATTTCCGCCATTCCATCTTTTTGATTCACAAAGACATCGACAAAATCGGTGGCCGGATTAGGACATACGCGAAGCGATGATTCTGGTATCAGGTGTTCTGCTCTTACCGAAACCGGATGATCGGAATGTGCTTCGATCACGGCTTCAATGGTCCTGTAACACACCGCACAGAAAGGAGCATAATTGCGCATCATGCAGTTTCGCTGGGGACGATACATGCCTTGCGACAAATACCCCCCACCCCTAAACGCGCCAACCGTATTGTTGTACTGGTTGGTGTTAGGCGTAGCACGGCGCGGAAATTGAAGTCATCCATGTGACTTGCAAACGGTTCCTCCTGGGCAAACACATCGACCAAATCCTGGCAATGTTGCAGAAACTGCGGCATCTCATCAGCGGTATAACCTTCGGGCAGAATCACGATATCGACCTTGCTTTCAGGCGTGCCGTTGACCATGACATCCTGAACCAGAAACACATAACGCTGCTCGGTGGTGTTAAACATCTCGTTGGGCTCATATAGCTTAGAGAACACTTCCTCAAAGACACCGTCGAAATTCCTGATTTCGAGAATGATATAGGCCTCGTTGCGTGGCAAGGGAACACTCACGGATTCTTCATAACAGCGTTCCATCAATATGGCTTCTTCGGTGGTTTGCCATTCACGGAACAACGTGTTGTAACCTCTTGAATAGATGATTGTATTGGTTTGTGCATCAATCACTCTCATTCGGTTGGTCCCATAATTGAAAGGGTCTATCAGATTGACCTTGGAACCACCGAAATAAGGTTCGATGACGAAACGCTCAAACACATAATGCGAGCTTTCGGAATTGTCACATTGGAAAACATCCATACGCAACGATCCCTCATCAAGGAAATACTGCTCAGAACTAACGTTTTGCGCTCTCAAAAACAATGAAAACGCTATGAAACAAAGAAAAATAAAGGCTTATTTCATCACAACAATTTGTTAATTATTTTTAAATAATCGCGGGTAGCTCCTTTCTCGCGTTGCAAATTTAAACAAATCTCTCAAAACATTCTTCACCTTTTTATGAAAGAGGGGGTTAAAAAACATCTCGAAGAAATCTATTCATTCATACATTTTTCGTATCTTGCGCCCTTAATTCGCACACCATGGATATCACTCAACTCAAACGCATCTTCTCCGAACGCTTCGGACAGGATTGCAGCGTCTATACCTCACCGGGACGCATCAACCTCATCGGTGAACACACAGACTACAACGGGGGCTTCGTATTCCCCGGCGCCATCGACAAAGGCATCTATGCCGCCATCCGACTCAACGGGACGGACCGGGTACGGGCCTACTCCATCGACAAGGAAGACTACTGCGAGTTCGGCATGAACGAAGAAGACAACCCTCATCTGCACTGGGCCAACTACCTCTTCGGCCTGTGCCGCGAGATCCTCAAACGAGGCTACCAGCTTGAAGGTTTTGACACCGTCTTTTATGGCAATGTACCGATCGGTGCTGGGATGTCATCGTCGGCCGCTTTGGAAAGCACTTACACCTTCGCCCTCAACGAGATGCTTCATCTTGGCATCGACAAGTTTGAGCTGGCCCGCATCGGTCAGGCCACCGAGCACCACTACGTCGGGGTGAAATGCGGCATCATGGACCAGTTCGCCTCGCTGTTCGGCAAGGCCGGCCATCTGATGCGCCTCAACTGTGCCACCATGGAGTTCGAGTATTTCCCCTTCAACCCCAAGGGCTACAAGCTGGTATTGCTCGATACCGTGGTGAAGCATGAGCTTGCCTCATCGGCCTACAACCGCCGTCGCGAGTCGTGCGAGAACGCCTGCGCCCATATCGCCAAACACCATCCCGAGGTGAAGTACCTCAGCGACGCCACCATGGCCATGCTCAACGAAGTCGATGTGGAGATTCCTGCCGAGGACTACATGCGTGCCGAATATGTCATCGGTGAGAAGCAGCGTGTCCTCGATGTGTGTGATGCCTTGGAAGAAGGTGATTATGAGACCGTTGGCGACCGTATGTACGGCACCCACTACGGCATGAGCAAGCTCTATGAGGTCAGCTGCGAAGAACTCGACTTCCTCAACGACCTCGCCAAGCAATGTGGGGTCACCGGCTCCCGTGTGATGGGCGGTGGCTTCGGCGGCTGCACCATCAACCTCGTGAAGGAAGACCTTTACGATGCCTTCATCGCCACCGCCAAGGAGAAATTCGCCGCCCGCTTCGGCCACGAACCCAAGGTGTACGACGTCGTCATCTCCGATGGTGCCCGCAAACTATCCTGCTAACGAAAGACATTTAATTTCCAACAATATGCAACCCACCTTATTAGTATTGGCCGCCGGCATGGGCTCCCGCTATGGGGCCCTCAAGCAGATGGACGGCGTCGGCCCCAACAACGAGGCCATCCTGGACTATTCCATTTTCGACGCCAAACGCGCCGGCTTCGGCAAGGTCGTCTTCGTGATCCGCGAAGATTTCGCCGAGGCATTCAAGAAAGTCAACAACACCGAAAAATATGGCATCCCCGTCGAATACGTCTATCAGTCGCTTGACAAGCTGCCGGAGGGATTCAGCGTGCCCGAAGGGCGCGTGAAGCCTTGGGGCACCTGCCACGCCGTACTCATGGCCAAGGACGTGATCCACGAGCCTTTCGCCGCCATCAACGCCGACGACTTCTACGGCAAGGAAGCCTACGAGGTGATGGCCCGCTATCTCATGGCATGCGAGGACAAGACCGGAGCCTACAGCATGGTGGCCTACAAGCTGCGCAACACCATGTCGGACTACGGCACCGTGAGCCGCGGCATCTGCACCGCCGACAAGGACGACTATCTCCAAACCATCGTGGAGCGCACCGCCATCGGCCATACCGAAGACGGCGGCGCTGCCTACACCGACGAGACGGGCAGTCATCCGCTCGACATGGACTCCCTGGTGTCGATGAACTTCTTCGGCTTCACCCCCGACTTCTTCGCCTATTCCGAGAAAGGCTTCGTCGAATTCCTGAAAGGCCCCGCCCAAACCAACATCAAGGCGGAGTTCTTCATCCCCTTGATGGTCAACAACGCCATCCACGACGGCAGCGCCAAACTCAAGGTGCTCTCGAGCGACGCTTCCTGGTTTGGCGTCACCTACAAGGAAGACAAGCCCGAGGTGATGCGCAAGATCCGAGAACGCATCGAGCAAGGCGTCTATCCGGAACAACTGTGGGGATAAAAAGACAAGCACAAATAGCATACACCTATGAATATTGAAGTCAAGACCTGGGGCCTCAGCCCCGACGGCAAAGAGATCAAGCTATATACGATGACCAACGGCAACGGCATCCAGGTACAGCTCTGCGACATCGGCGCCGGCATCGTCAGCATCCTGACTCCGGATCGCAACGGCAAGATGGACGACATCGTCCTGGGCTATCCCGACCCGCTGTCATACTATGGCGACGGCCCTTGTGCCGGCAAGGTGCCCGGACGGTTTGCCAACCGCATTGCAGGCGGCCGGTTCAAGATCGACGAGACGGAATACCAACTCGACCTGAACACCGGCGACGGCAAGCATCACCTCCACGGCGGACGCATCGGCTTCGCCAACCAGAAATGGGCCAGCCGCATCGAAGGCGAGAGTGTGGTGTTCACCTACCTCAGCGCCGACGGCGAGGCGGGCTATCCTGGGGAGCTGGTCGCCAAGGCGCGTTATACCCTCAACGACGAGAACGAGCTCAACCTCCGCCTCGGTGCCTGGACCACCGCCACCACCGTGGTCAACCTGACCAACCACACCTATTTCAATCTGAAGGGCGAAGGCCAGGGCGACATCCTCGACCACCAGCTTCAGCTGAACGCCTCGCGCTGGCTGCCTGCCACCGAGGAGCTCATCACCACCGGCGAGATTGCCCCCGTGGCCGGTACCCCCATGGACTTCACCGAAGGCAAGCGCATCGGGCGCGACATCCGGGAGCCCTTCCCTGCCCTGGTCAATGGCAAAGGCTACGACAGCTGCTGGGTACTCGACAACCTGGGCAAAGACAAACTCAACCTCGCCGCTACCCTCTCTCATGAAGGCACCGGCCGCATGGTCCAGCTCTACACCACCCAACCTGGCGTGCAGGTCTATACCGGCAACTGGCTTAGCGGCTGCCCGCAAGGCAAGAACGGCCATGTCTATCACGACTACGAAGGCGTGGCGCTGGAGTGCCAGGCCCTCCCCGACGCGCCCAACAAGCCCAACTTCCCGAACACCTTCCTCCGTCCGGGCGAAGAATACAAGGAAATCATTATCTTTAAATTCTCTACAATATGACAGAAAACAAACAGAACTACACCATCCCGATCATTGTGATGATCCTGCTTTTCGGCATGATCTCCTTTGTTACCAACCTGGCCTCGCCCATGGGCGACATCCTCAAGAACCAGTTCAACATTCCCAACTGGCAAGGTACCCTGGGCGTCTTCGCCAACTTCATCGCCTACGCGGTGATGGGCATCCCCGCCGGCAACCTCCTTCAGAAGAAGGGCTATAAGAAGACCGCCTTGGTGGCTGTCACCGTAGGCTTCATCGGCGTCGCCATCCAAACGCTCTCGGGCTACATCGGCAGCTTCGGCGTCTACCTGCTCGGCGCTTTCGTGGCCGGCTTCAGCATGTGCCTCCTCAACACGGTGGTCAACCCCATGCTCAACAAGCTGGGCGGTGGCGGCAACAAGGGCAACCAGCTCATCCAGATCGGCGGCACCTTCAACTCCTTGTGCGGCACCGCCGTCATTATCATCACGGGTCTGTTGATCCCCAGCATCGTCGATGCCAAGATCAGCGATGTGTTCCCGCTGATGTATGCCGCCCTGGCCATCTTCGCCCTCGGCTTCCTGGTGATTTCCCTGACCAAGATCCCCGAGAATGAGAAGCAGACCGTGGAAAAGGCCAAGGACGGAAAAGGCCCCATGGCTTTCCGCCACTTCGTACTGGGCGCCATCGCCATCTTCATCTATGTGGGTGTTGAGGTAGGCATCCCGAACATCCTCAACAAATGGTTGCAGAACCCTGAGCTCAACGTGCTGGGTGCCGGGGTCAACGCCGAAGCGGTCGCCGGCTCAGTGGCCGCCACCTACTGGTTCATGATGCTGATCGGTCGTCTCGTCGGTGGCATCATTGGCAACAAGGTATCGGCCAAGGCCATGCTCACCGTGGTCTCGCTGGTGGGCATCATCCTGACGCTGCTGGCCATATTCGGTCCGCAGACCATGGTGAAGTTCCCCGCCTTCAACGGTGCCAAGGGATTCGGCCTCGAGCGCATCCCGCTCAACGCGGCCTTCCTGGTTTGCATCGGCCTCTGCACCTCGGTGATGTGGGGCGGCATCTTCAACCTGGCCGTGGAAGGTTTGGGCAAATACACGGAAAAAGCCTCGGGTATCTTCATGGCCCTGGTCTGCGGCGGCGGTATCCTGCCCCTGCTCCAGAACGCCATCGTCGACGGCCTGGGTGGCACGGGTTACCTGCCCAGCTACTGGGTCATCGTGGCCGGCTTGGCCTTCCTGCTGTTCTACGCCCTCTGGGGTTCGAAGAACGTCAACAAGGACATCGTGGTGGATTAAGCCACTGTGCGTCTGAAACGAAAAGCCCCGCGGCGTTGCCGCGGGGCTTTTTCATCTTTTCCTGACCGGGTCGCAGGTCAACCCCACTCCCAACTTGCTGAAGATCTTCCGATCCACTTCGCTGAGCATCACCGTGGAATGCACCTGGCAGCCTCCCAACCGGGGCAAGACCTCCAAAGCCTTGCGGCATTTCTCGTCGTCGGGGCTCAACACCGAAAGGGCAATCAGCACCTCGTCGGTATGCAGTCGCGGGTTGTTGCCCCTGAGATACTCCACTTTGGTCTTCTGGATGGGTTCGATCATGTATTGCGGGATCAACTTGATATCGTGTTCCACGCCAGCGAGATACTTGGTGGCATTCAGGATCAAGGCAGCGCTGGGCCCCAACAAGGCGCTGGTTTCGGCGGTGATGATCGTCCCGTCTTCCAACTCGATGGCGGTACAATCCACGCCACTACGCTGCTTGCGTTCGCGAGCGGCGACAACACAAGGGCGGTCCTCGACCGTGATCTGGGCCTGCTTGAGCAACATCTTGATCTTCTTGACCTCATTCTCGTTGCAACCACCTTCAGCCATGTTATTCAGGGCCGTGAAGTAACGGCGGATGATCTCGTCCTTGGCCGCCTTGCTGCAGACGGCATCGTCGCTGATGCAGAACCCTACCATGTTGACGCCCATGTCGGTCGGCGACTTGTACGGGCAGGTTCCATAGATGCCCTCGAAGAGGGCCTGCAGCACCGGGAAGATCTCGATGTCGCGGTTGTAGTTGACGGCCACCTCGCCGTAGGCATCCAGATGGAAGGGGTCGATCATGTTCACGTCGTTGAGGTCGGCGGTAGCCGCCTCGTAGGCCATGTTGACAGGGTGCTTCAAGGGCAGGCTCCAAACAGGGAAGGTCTCGAACTTGGCATAGCCCGCATGAATGCCCCGCTTCTGCTCGTTGTAGAGCTGGCTGAGACACACGGCCATCTTGCCGCTACCCGGACCAGGCGCCGTGACGATGACCAAAGGCCGTGTGGTCTCCACATAGTCGTTCTTACCGAATCCCTCGTCGGAATCGATCAGCGATACGTTGTGGGGATAGCCGTCGATCAGATAGTGATAGTAGGCCTTGATGCCCAGATGCTCCAAGCGGTTGCGGAACGACACGGCGCTCTGCTGACCGTTGAAATGGGTGATCACCACACTACTCACCAAGAATCCGCGTTTCTGGAACTCATTGCGAAGACGGAGAACGTCAACGTCGTATGTGATGCCCAAATCGTTGCGCATCTTGTTCTTCTCGATGTCGGTGGCGCTGATGACGATGACGATCTCGGCACTGTCGCTGAGATTCTGGAGCATGCGAAGCTTGCTGTCGGGTTGGAAACCGGGTAACACGCGGCTGGCGTGGTGGTCGTCGAAGAGCTTACCCCCCAGTTCCAGGTAAAGCTTGTTGCCGAACTGTCCGATCCGTTCGCGGATGTGTTCGGATTGTATCTTTAGATACTTGTCGTTGTCAAATCCGTATTTCATAACGGATTGCAAATGTAATGATTAATCCGAGACCAAAATCACTCGGCAAAGAATTTTTTTATCGCTGTCTCATCCAGATCGCGGAACCCGAACAACTGCACCACGCGTCCCTCCTCCAACAGCAACACCGTAGGGAACTTTCCATCGACCAATTTAAGCAACGGAAGCGGATTGTCCATCACCACGAAAGGAAACTTGGCAGACTCTGCGGCTTCATAAAAAGCCTCCACATCGGCCTCTTTTCCCATGAAGACATAGCAGACATCCTGCTCCGGGAAGCCATGGAACGCCTGCATCAGGCTCAACTTGCGAGCCGTCATCCTGCAAAGCGCACAACCGGCCGAAAAGACACCCACCACCTTCTTGCCCTCGTCGAGTCGTTGTGCCGCCAAAGGAGATTGCCTGAGCATCGTTTCCAACCGCTCGGGATCGACTTGACGTCCCTCCGATTCACTGTGCAACAGGAAGTCGGGCGGCGACACCACAAAGACGGCACAGGCACAGGCAAGGGACAACCCCAACAGTGCCAGCCATTGCCCTCGAAAGCCCCGCCCCTTCAGCGGATAGAGCAAGGCCAACCAAAGCAACAACACCAGGTTCTTGATCAAGGACTGCAGGGGATCGAAGCGCAAAATGTCGCCAAAGCAATGGCAGTGGTCGGTCCGCCCCTGGAGCAAGGCATAGACCATCAACCCGGTATAGCCCAACAACATCAACAAGCTCCCCCACCAGATCAACTTATGGAACCAGTTGAGAATCAAGGCAATGCCCAATACCAATTCAAGGACGATGGCAAGACGCGCCACCACAAGACTGACATTTAGGCTAAAGAATCCATAGCTGTACACATAGATCTCGAAGGGATCCATGTCAACGATTTTCAGGACCGCCGACACCACAAAAAGCAAGCCCAGCAGGACTTTCAAAACCCTTCGGAATAGCCTCCTGGGCGCACCGGTAACGGAGGAAGTGTCCAAGGACGGTCCGTATTAATGGTTGTTGGAATTGTTGTTATTGTTATTGTTGTTGCGGTTGAAGAGGTTACGCCACCAGCTGTCATCCATCTTGGGATCGACTTCCTCGCATACCACCTGTCCCCAGCCCTGGATCTCGTTCTCCTTGTCGTCGCACGAGTTCTGACGCTCGATCACAAAGAGGTTGTAACGATGGCGCTGGTCCAAGGCGTCGAGCTGCGAGGCCGTCATGTCCTCCACGTCCAGCTCCTCGCCAAAGGCCACGGTCTCGTCTTCGACCATGGCATAGCACTGGCAATAACGGGATTTCTGGCAGGAACCCAGTCCCAGGCCCATGCACACCAGCAGGATCACAAGCAACAGTTTTTTCATTCCAAGGAATTTTCGGCAAAGATAATAAAATGATTTCATACAGGCGGGTCTTTCCCCCTATTCTTTTTTCGCATCCCCCTGGGAGAACGACTCATAATAGTCCGCCCACGGGGTGGTCTTGTAGGCATCGTCTCCAAAGAAATGCAAGATAGGAAGAAACATCTTGGCCTCCTGGTAGCCCGGAATCACCTGCAACAGCTTCTGTTCCTCATCCAAGAGCACGTAAGAAGGATACGACAGCTTGTTCTGCAACAAAGCGGCCGCCAGCTGGTGCACGCCCTTCCCGGGCGCCTGCATCACCTTGACGAACTCCACCCCTTTGTAATGCACCGGTTCGCTGCTCTCGGCATCGAACTTCACGGGATAATAGTTCTCGTTCATGTATTTCGCCACGGCGGGATCCACAAAGGTGGTCTTGTCCATCTTCTTGCACCAGCCGCACCATTCGGTATAGACGTCGATAAAGATCTTCTTGGGTTGTTTCTCGCTGGCTGCGACAGCTTCTTCGAAGCCCATCCACTGGATGGCGCCGGCATCGGCGACACGGCCGTCCTGGGCCTTCGACACGACACCCGAGACCAGCAATGCGACGACAATAATCCACTTTTTCATCTTAATATCCTTTCAATTGCTTTTCCACATCGCGCTTCGAGTCCTTGTTCTTGAGGGTCTCGCGCTTGTCGTAATAATGTTTGCCCCGAGCCAAGGCGATATCGAGCTTGGCCAGGCCTTTCTCGTTGATATACAGCAGTATCGGGATGATGGTCAGGCCCTTCTCCTGGACCTTGTTCTTCATCTTTCGGAGCTCACGGGCCGTCAGCAGCAACTTGCGGTCACGCTTGGGGTCGTGGTTGTTGTAGGTGCCCTTGTCGTACTCGGCGATGTGCATGCCCACCACAAACAGCTCCGTTCCCTTGAACATGCAATAGGCATCCGCTAGGCTGGCCTTCCCGTTCCGGATCGACTTGATCTCCGTTCCGGTCAGCACCAGGCCGGCGGTCAGCGTGTCCATCAAAAAATACTCATGCTCGGCACGCTTGTTCTTGATATTGACGGTGTTGTTGTTTTTCTTCTCCATCACAAAACATAAAAATCACTTCTTTTTCCCATCCAAGGCAAAACAGGCGCCTACCCGCACCACAAAGGGGCTGATGTATGGGTTGTCATCGGTGACATAGTCATACGAGATGTCGTAGAGCAAGGAATAGAAGACGAAGCTCCGCGAACTGCTGTATTGACGGTATCCGATTCCTGCCAACAGGCTGTTGTACCATTGGGTCGAGGCACTGGTGATGGCCGGCCCGCTGACCAGGCGACACACCTCTTCATCCTCGACATGGGCATAGATGCCGGCGAAGATCTCGTAGTTGGCGTAGAGCGCCCCGCTGAAATAATGGTTGAAGAAGCTGCCGTAAGCGCCATAGTCGTAGTAGTAGTTCAGGCTGTAACCCAAACGCGTTCCCACCTCAAGGTTGCGCGTCAGGCGGTAACCCACTTGGGGAGCCAGCGAGAAATACAGATGGCGGCCGTAGTAGCTCGCACCGATATCGCCTCCGAGGACGATTTTGTTCTTCATGGTTTCGGGGGCGCCGAAACGTTGTGCGAGGGCTGGCATCGCACAGAGCACCGTCATCAACAACAGGGAGCCCAAGACAAGGATTCTTTTCATAGTCGATACTATTTTGCGGCAAAGATAGTTATTATTGAGCCAAATCAATAATAAATAGCTATTTTTGTGCCAAATTTGCATCGATGAAGCGTTTTTTCCTGATCATGATCGGTTTCGCCATGGCCCTGTCCTCCTGCCGCCAGGAGAACCCCATCAGCGACGACCCCAGCCACCGGCTCCAGTTTTCCGTCGACACCGTGCTCTTCGATACGGTGTTTACCAGCCTGGGCTCCTCGACCCACCATCTCGTCCTCTACAACCCCTACCCGCAAGACCTCATGATCAGTGAGGTACGTCTCATGGGCGGCGAGCAGTCGCGTTTCAAGATCAACCTCGACGGCGACCCCGGCACGGAGTTTCACGACAAGATCCTCCCTGCCAACGACAGCCTCTACACCTTTCTCACCGTGACCATCGACCCGACCGATGCCAACACGCCTTTTGTGGTGGAAGACAGCCTGTTGTTCGTCACCAACGGCAACGTCCAGCAGATCAAGCTGGTAGCCTGGGGACAGAACGCCCGTTACATCGTCGGCGACCAGACCGTGTCGGTGCTACGTTATCCCTACACCATCGTAGCGGACAGCCTTGAGACCACCCACTGGACCAACGAGCTGCCCTACGTCATCTATGGCTACGCCCTGATCAATTCCTGGGGCACCCTTCACATCCATGAAGGCACCCACATCCATATCCACGACAAGAGCGGCATCGTCTCGTGGAGCGAAGGACAGCTCATCGTCGAAGGCACGGCAACACAGCCCGTCGTCATCGAAGGCGACCGGCTGGAAGGCGCTTTCCAGGACGAGCCCGGACAATGGGACCGCATCTGGCTTCAGGAATGCCGTCCCGGAGCGGATCACCGCATCGAGCACGCCATCATCCGAAACGGCTACATCGGCGTCCAAGCCGAGTCGTTCCTAAAAGCCACCCAAGCGGCCCTCCGCCTCAACAACTGCATCATCGAGAATCACACCGGCATGGGGCTCTATGCGTTGTATTACGCCATCGAAGCCAACAATCTTGTCGTCGACAACTGCGGCCAGTATGCCTGTGCCGTACAGATCGGCGGTGACTACGTGTTCCGACACTGCACCTTCGGAAACTACTGGTGGAAAAGCGTGCGGACCAACCCCACCTTGGTGTTCAACAACTATTACGACGACGAGGAACAACGGAATGAGTTCCCCTTCCACTTCGAGATGGGCAACAGCATCGTCTATGGCGCCTCCAAAAACGAGTTCGTCACCGACCTCAGCGGACAGACGGTCGACACCACCTACCTGTTCGACCACTGCCTGATCAAGACGGAGACCTTCCAAGGCACCAGCCCCGGATTCAACAGTTGCCTCTTCAACCAGGATCCCCTGTTCAAGGATGCGCGCAACTTCGACTTCCATCTCAGCGACGTGCTTTCGCCTGCCGTCGGTTCCGGAAACCCGGTCATCGCCACCCAAGTGCCTTACGACCTGGATGGCACAAACCGCCTGGGCACACCCGACCTGGGGGCATACCAATACTAGTCAGAAGTCAATAGACAGAAATCAGAAGTCGGGATTGTTTTTATAGAATTCCTTCAGGAAATCGGGAAGCTTACGCATGGCGGCCTGCTCGCGCCATTGCTTGCGGACGTCTTGGGCCGGCACGCCGAACACGGCCTTGCCCGGTTCGATGCTCTTGTCGACAGCCGAGGTGGCCAATACCACGGCACCCTCGCCGATCACCAGGTCCTTGTTGACGCAGACACGTCCCCACAGGATGACGTCGTCCTCGATGCGGGTGACGCCGGCGATGGCGGCATGGCTCCCAATCAGGCAGTTGCAGCCGATATAGCTGTCATGTCCGACTTGGCAATGGTTGTCCATCTTGGTGCCCTTGCGGATGGTGGTGTCGGAAGTCACACCCTTGTCGATGCTGCACAAGGCGCCGATCTCGACATCGTCTTCGATCACCACGCGGCCAAACGACTCGAACTTCTTGTACCCGTCGGCCCGACGCTGGAAGTAATAGGCATCGGCGCCGATGACGCTGCCCGAGTGGATCACGACGTTGTCACCCACCACGCAGTAGTCGTAGATGGTGACATTGGGATGGATGATGCAGTTCTTCCCAATCTTGGCATGGTTGCCCACGAAGCTGCCCGGCATGATAACGGTCCCCTCCCCGATCTCGGCGGAAGGACTGATGGCCTGCGAGCAGGGCTCCAAGGGACGATAATGACGCATCGCCTTGATGAAGGCGTCGAAGGGATCGTCATGAATGAGCAAAGCCTTGCCCTCGGGACACTCCACCTGTTTGTTGATCAACACAACAGTGGCGGCTGAGTTCAAAGCTTTGCCATAATATTTCGGGTGATCGACGAACGTCACATCACCGGCTTCCACCTTATGGATTTCGTTGAAGCCGGTGACGGGCATGTTCGGATTCCCGACATATTGCGCGCCGATCAGCTCGGCGATATGCTTCAATGTGGTCTTCTTGATTTTCATCAGGCCTTCACACGTTCACAATACTCACCGGTACGGGTATCCACACGGATCATGTCATCGGTGTTGATGAACAGCGGAACACGGACCATGGCGCCGGTCTCAACGGTGGCTTCCTTCAGCGCGTTGGTGGCGGTATTGCCCTTTTCGCCTGGTTCGGTATAGGTCACCTTCAGCACGGTCTTCACCGGCATTTCGGCGAAGAGGATGGTCTCGGTACTGGCATCGACAACGACATCGACAATGTCGTTTTCCTTCATGAACTTCACACCCGTGATGTTGTCGCCCGCGATCGGAATCTGGTCGTAGGTCTCGGTGTGCATGAAAATGAAGTCTTCACCTTCCTTATAGAGGTACTGATAGGGACGGTGTTCCACGCGGACATCCTCCAGCTTCACGCCGATGTCGAAACGCTTCTCTAGCACATTGCCGCTGAGCACGTCCTTCAGCTTGATACGCATGATGGTATTGCCTTTACCAGGCTTGACATGTTGGAAGTCGATGCAGAAATAAATCTTTCCGTCCATACGGATGGCACTTCCGATCTTTACATCTTGACTAAGCATATTCGATTTTTAGATTTAATGATTTAAAAAATTAACGATTTAAAGGGCAAAAATACGGAAAAGGGTTGAAAGTGAAGCTATTTTTCTGCATTTTTCCTCGAAAAAAGCCAAAATCAACGAAAAACGATGTCGGAAAGCAGTGGATAGCCCACCAATTCGTTGAGATGCTTGAGCAAGACCGACTTGGAATAGCTGAGTTCCGTGCGGAGGCTGTCGGAAGTCAGACGCACATACAACACTCCGTTGCGCACGTTCACCTCCCGGGTATGGTGTGCGATGAACGGACCCACCACTTCCGGCCATCCCTTGACCACCTTGACCTCGTCGAGATAGCCAGGGCCCTTGCGTTCCTCGTAGAACGCCTTGATCAGTTCCCCGATGGTGTTCTGGTTGGGATCGTTCATGGCATGGGATGGATTTGGCCGGATTCCACTTCGAAGATGCGATGTTGGATGTCGGTGTCGTCGAACAGGCGTTCCACCCGTTGGCGCTGCGTGTCGGTGATGAACACCTGCCCGAAATGGTTGTCGCCCACCAGGCGCACCAGCTTCATCACCCGCTGATCGTCGAGCTTGTCGAAGATGTCGTCCAGCAAGAGGATGGGCTTGTAACCGATCTTCTGGTAATTGTATTCGAACTGGGCCAGGCGGACGGAGACCACAAACGACTTCTGCTGTCCCTGGGAACCAAACTTCTTGAGGGGATGGCCGTCGAGCTGGAAGTCCAAGTCGTCCTTGTGGATGCCCACGTTGGTATAGCAGGAGGCGCGGTCCTGCGGGAGGCTCTCCCCGAGCAGCTCGCGCAAGGGCTTGGCGTCGAGACGCGACTGGTAGCCCACCGCCACCTGTTCCTTGCCTCCAGACACCACCTCATAGTAGTGTTGGAAGATGGGACGGAACTCCTCCAGGAACCGGCGCCGCTTGTCATGGATGGCGTCGGCCGCCACACAGAGCTGGTCGTCCCAAAGGCCCAGCAAAGCGGCGTCAAACTGGCGAGACTCGGCAAACTGGCGCAGCTGCATGTTGCGTTGCAGCAAGGCACGGTTGTATTTCAACAGGGCGGCGAGATACTGCGGATCGAACTGGGAGATCACCCCGTCGATAAACTTCCGCCGCAGGTCGCTCCCCTCGTTGATCAGGTCGCGGTCGTAGGGCGAGATCATCACCAGCGGGATGCGTCCGATGTGGTCCGCCAGCCGGTCGTATTCCTTCTTGTTGCGCTTGAACGACTTCTTGGCGTCGCGTTTCTGCACACAAGACACCCACTCGTCCTCCTTGTCGTCGAAGCCATACACCCCATGGATACTGAAAAAGTCCTGGTCGTGCCGGATGTTCAGCTTGTCGGCCGCATTGAAGAAACTCTTGCAAAACGAGAGATAATAGATGGCGTCAAGGACGTTGGTCTTGCCGGCACCGTTGAGGCCCACCAAACAGTTTACCTTCTCCGAAAACGCCAACTCGGCGGATTCGCAGTTCTTGAAATTGGCCAGTCTCAACTCCTTCAGGTACATTTAGAACTGGTTGAGGTCCATGGTGAGGGTGAGGTAGTTCGGCGAGGCGTTGATGTTGGAGCGGGCCCGGGCATAGCTGAGCTGGAACATCTTGACCTTGACGGCGAAACCGGCCGAGAAGCCGACCAGGGTCCGTTCCGAAGGCACGTCCATCGCATGGCGTTGACCGTAGTTGTACGCGGCACGCAACATCAGGTTCTTCCCTAGGCTGAGCTCGCCGGCCACCACCAAGTGGCAGGCGATGTTCTTGGCGACATGCGCCACGGCGCTCTCTTGTTGCACCTCGCCCGTGAAAGGATCGACATTGCCTTCCAAATCGAGGGGATCGTCATACAACTTGTTCCACTGTTGGAGGTCGTCGTACCAGAAGTACACCGTCAATGGCAGGTGGTCGAGGTGTTTCGAGACCCCGAAATCCATCTCGAAAGGCAGGCGCACCCTCCGGTCGTCGAACTGGTTGAACAGCTGGGTTCCAATGTTCCGGGCCGTCAACGCAAAGAGCCATCCGCCATCGCTACGATAGGCACCTGCCACATCGACAGCCAGGGCGCCGGCGGCATATTGCTCATACTGCAGACCAGCATATTTCAAAGAGGCGCCGATGCTCCAATGCGGGGTGAGGCGGCGGCCCCAACCCAGCTGCACGGCATAGTCGGAACCTGTGAAGGCGACACCCGTTCCGAGGCCGCTCTCCGTGGTCTCCTGGAACTTGCCGTAGTTGTGGAACTGCACCGTGGCGGCATAGCTTCCGAACTTGTCGAAGCTTCGGGCATACTGGGCCGTACCGAAATTGATGTCCGCGAAATAGTCCACGTAGGAGAGCCCGACCCTGTTGTGCATCTCCTCCCCAATAGTGGCGGGATTGAACACCGCGGTCTGGATGTCGCCGTCCATCATGGGAAGCGGCAGGCCGCCCAACGCAGCCACACGAGCCGAGTTGGTCGCCTTCAGGAAGGCAAAGGTGCCATTGGTTTCCTGGGCACGCAACGGAAGCGTCAGCCACAGACAGCAAAGGGTCAGTATCAGAAGTCCTTTTTTCATCGTCGTTTCACCGTTCGGGGAGTGTGTCACACCAGGCCTCTCCCCCTTTTGACCAGTTTCCCTTCCGCCTTGAGCTGCTCGGCAAGTTTGTCGAGGATGCCATTGATGAAGCGACGGCTTTCGGGGGTGCTATAGAACTTGGAGATTTCAATGTATTCGTTGATGGTGACCTTGACCGGGATCTCCGGGAACTGGCAGAATTCCGTCAGGGCCATGAACAGGATGATCTTGTCCATCAGGGCCACCCGCTCATAGTCCCAGTTGGCGCTGTGCGAAGCCACCAGCGGCTGGTATTCGGGGGCATGTGCCAAGGTCTCCTTGAAAAGCCGCACCACAAAACGCTTGTCGTCGTTGCTCTCGTCGTTTTCCGTCTTGAAGGCCGGGGGAATCGGGGTGTCGGCATCAAAATGCGCATCCATCTCGTTGAGGAACTTCCAAAGCAGGAAGAGTCCCAGTTGATAGTCGCTATAATAGAAAAGGTTCTTGTCGGCATAGTAGTCGAAAAGCAGCTCGTCGTCCACGATGTGGTTGTCGATCAGGTCGAGCAACAAGCGCTTGTCTTGGGCAAAGCTGTCCTGCTCGCTGTTCATGTACGCCACGTATTCGGGATACTCGCGGAGGCGGTTGTAAAAGCCGCGGATGAAGTCCTCACGGTCATCCACCCAGCTGATCTTGTACTTCTCCTGCAAGCGCTGCAGGTCCTTGTTGTTCTCCAAGGCGTTGAGTACGCGGTTGTGGACGAAACGGCGGTTGGGATTCAAGTCCTCCTCCGTAGGGAAGTTCTTGTGCAGGTTCTCCTCGATCCTGCGCTCGGCGAAACACTTGACTTCAACAAAAAACGTCAACTGGCGGATGAAGAGGCCGTACAACGCATCGATACTGTTCATCAGCTGGCGCTCCCCAGCCAACATATCCGTCTCTTGAGCCTGGTGGTAGGCATAGATTTCCTGCAACACCTTGACCCGCAAAAACCTTCTGTTCAGCATAAAAATAATAATTGTCCTTGTTCCAAACGGCAAATGTAATAATTTATTCTGAATGCCGGCTCGGAATCAAAATAAAAGTTATCTTTGCGAAGAAAAAGCACCTAATTAAGAACATTCGTACATAAACAAGAATCTATCACCATCAAATCAATTTACCTCATGAAGAAAAAATTCATCTGCCCCATCTGCGGGTATGTACACGAAGGAACGGAAGCCCCGGAGCGCTGCCCTCAATGCAGACAAATCGTTGAATGGAAAGTCGTTGACGAAAACGCTGCCCTGAACTTCGTCACCGAACATGTCGTCGGCATCGCCAAAGGCACAGGCGACGAGATGATCAAAGACCTTAACGCACAGTTCATGGGTGAGGCCACCGAGGTGGGCATGTACCTGGCCATGAGCCGTCAAGCCGACCGCGAGGGCTATCCCGAGATCGCCGAGGCTTTCAAACGCTATGCTTTCGAGGAAGCCGACCATGCCTCCCGTTTCGCTGAACTGCTCGGCGAGGTGGTTTGGGACACCAAGACCAACCTCTACAAGCGTATGATCGCCGAATGCGGCGCCTGCGAGGAGAAGATGCGCATCGCCCGCGTGGCCAAGGAACGCAACCTCGACGCCATCCACGACACCGTCCATGAGATGGCGAAGGACGAAGCCCGCCACGGCAAAGGCTTCGAAGGCCTTTACAAACGTTACTTTGGATAATTTGAATCTTTAAATCTTTAAATCTTTAAATATCAAATCCTTATGATCAGCAAGAAATTAGCCAAGGCCATCAACGACCAAATCAACGCTGAGATGTGGTCGGCCTACCTCTACCTGAGCATGTCTCAGGACATCTACGCCAAAGGATTCAAGGGCATCGCCCACTGGTACAAGGTCCAGTTCCTCGAGGAACAGGCCCATGCCGCCATCATGATCAACTATCTCCATTCACAGGATGAGAAGGTGATCCTCGCCCCCATCGCCAAGGTGCAAACCAGCTGGAAGAGCGTGCTCGCCACCTTCGAGGACACCCTCGCCCATGAGAAGAAGGTGACCGCCATGATCAACAACCTCTGCGACATTGCCGACGAAGACAAGGACCGTGCTGCCGCCAACTTCCTCGCCTGGTTCATCGACGAACAAGTGGAAGAAGAAGAGAACGCCCGCGACCTGGTCAACCAAGCCAAGATGATCGGCGACCACATCGGTGGCATGATCATGCTCGACAAAGAGCTGGGTGCCCGCCAGTACCACACCCCGAGCCCGCTGAAAGGCGAATGAGAGGCATTGGGTTGAGGGAGTGACTACCCCTCGCCTGCTCAACAAAAAAACCTCCGCTGCCCAGTCGGGCAGCGGAGTTTTTTCTTCCATATCACCGATGGACTGAGAGCCGTGTCCACGGGACGTCGACCCTTATCGGGCAATCACCGGCTTTCACCGCCTATCGGGCGATCACCAGCTTGAGGGTCTGCGAGCCCCGTTCGGAAGTGGCCTTGATGAAATAGACGCCACTGTCCAGTCCATTCAGGTAAGTCTCCAGGCTGGTATGGTTCAAACCGTTGAAATGATAGGACTTCAGCGGTCGTCCCAACAGGTCATAGACCATGATATCGGCTTGATAGCCCTCCTTCATCGTCACGTGGACATTACCCTGGGAGGGATTCGGGCTCACCATGATCAAGTCGTTTTTCTGCGTGAAGGTGTCTTCCACATGAAGGGTCTCCAGCGCCATGGTGAAATCGGGGATGCCGTAGCCATAGTAGTTGTTGGGGCTATGGGCATGGTCACCGCTTTGACGGATGGCATCGCAGAGCTCCTGCACGGAGGCGTTGGGCAAGGCTTGACGCAGGCATGCCACCGCACCTGCCAACACCGGGGTGGCGAAAGAGGTGCCGTCCCCGTTGTAGTAGGGCCACCAACTTCCCCATCCCGAAGCCACATACGTGCCTTGGCCCATCGCCATCACGTCGGGCTTGATACGACCGTCGTAGGTGGGACCCATGGAGCTGAAGGAAGCACGGGTACCGGATTCATTGACTGCCCCAACGGTCAGGACGTGTTCGGCATCGGCGGGGACACCCAGGGTGCAGGTACCGCTCCCTTCGTTGCCGGCGGCAACACAGCAGAGGATGCCACGGCTGGCGGCAATCTCCGCTCCGATGCTTGACGGCGTGGTATGTCCGTCGAAATGCTCAAAGGGATGGTTCCATCCTACCATGTCGAAATCAATATAGCCCAAGGAAGTACTGGTGACATCCGCCCCCAGGCTGTCGGCATGTTCCATACCCGATACCCAGTTGTATTCCTCGATGATATTCTCTGTATTGGAAACTTCCGTTTTGATGAGATAGTACGAAGCCTTGGGAGCGGTACCGACAAACTCGTTCGGCAGGAAAGCCGCCATGGTGCTCAAGCACGAAGTGCCGTGGGTGCTCTCGGTATAGACCGAGGAGGAACCATACACAAAATCGCGGGTCCCCAACAAACGACCTTCCTCACGCATGTTTTCGAAACAATCGTACGTATCCGTTGCTTCGTACCCGCCATCGAGGATGGCGATGAGGATGCCCGTGCCGTCATAACCCATGCTGTGCAGCTCATTCGCCTTCAACTGGGAGATCTGGACCCAGGCATCGCCATACAAGCCGCGGGTGTTTTGAGGCCCCGTTACAGGTTTGAGCTCCTGGGCCATCCAACGCTCCTTGGCTTGTTGCGCCTCCGGGAAATCAGGACAATTGCGGACTGCAGCGACACAGTCCAAGGCATTGACAGCCTCCATCACGGCAGGATCGGTAGCATATACCGTCACGCCGTTCAACCATTTTGACGGGTTGATCAGTTCGGCGCCACAAGCTGCCACCGCCTCCAGGTATTGCGGATTGATAGGAAGGTCATATTCGTCGATGGCGATGCCCAAACGGGCGCGACGGTCCAAGGCACGCTGGCTAAGATATTGCTCAGGCGCATCGATGGAATAAGGCGAGTTGTTCTTGTCAGTGAATTGGACCCAATAGCTGTTGGTGGCAATCTGCGCTTTGGATGCCAGAGCAACAGCAAGCAAGAAAACGAGGGTTAACAGTTTTTTCATGGTATCAGAAATTGATTCTTATTGCTATTTAGGTGTGATTAGAAACGCAAAAATAACAATAATTCCCAAATTCGGGTGCCATTCCAAACAAAAACACTACTTTTGCCAAAACAACCGTCTATGCGCATCGACATCATCGCCATCTTCCCCGAAATGTTCGAGGGGCCCTTCACGGAATCCATCATCAAACGGGCCATCAACAAAGGCATCGTGGAGATTGGGCTCCACAACCTACGCGACTACAGCACCGACAAGCACAAGAAAGTGGACGACTATCCCTTTTCGGCCGGCGCCGGCATGGTAATGATGGTCGAACCCGTCGACAACTGCATCACGCACCTGAAAAGCCAACGCGACTACGACGAGGTCATCTACATGAGCCCCGACGGAGAATTGCTTGACCAACCCCTATGCAACCAACTCTCGCTGAAGCAGAACCTCATCATCCTCTGCGGTCACTACAAAGGCATCGACGAACGCATCCGCGAGCATCTCGTCACCCGCGAGATCTCCATCGGCAACTACGTGCTCTCCGGCGGTGAGCTCGGCGCCGCCGTCCTCGTGGACAGCCTCGTGCGCCTCATCCCCGGCGCCCTCGGCGACGAGACCTCCGCCCTCTCCGACTCCTTCCAAGACGGACTGGTCTCTCCACCCGTCTATACCCGGCCCCGAAACTACAAAGGATGGGAGGTTCCCGACATCCTTCTTTCCGGCAACGACGCCAAGATCAACGAATGGAAACTGGAACAAGCCTGGCAGCGAACCAAGGAACGTCGCCCAGAAATGTACGAAATATTGAAAAAAAGCGAATAAAAGTCGTTCAAAATCAAAATATTTTGTATATTTGCACCCGCTTTCATAGGAAAAATATATTAAAAAATTATATACAAATGAAGAACGCATTAATCCAATTCGTTGAAGATCAAGTCGTTGTAAAAGATTTTCCGAAGTTTAGAGCAGGTGACACCGTCACCGTTACTTACAAGATTGTTGAGGGAAACAAGGAGCGTCTCCAGAAATTCCAAGGTGTTGTGCTGAAGCGCAGCGGCTGTGGTAAGACCGCTACCTTCACCGTCAGAAAGATTTCGAACAACATCGGTGTTGAAAGATGCTTCCCCATCGCTTCTCCCATGATTGACAGCATCGAGCTGAACAAGGAAGGCGCCGTCCGCAAGTCCCGCATCTACTACCTCAGAGGCCTGCGCGGTAAGAAAGCCCGTATCAAGGAAGCCAAGCGCAAGGATTGATTCCTCGACATTTACGACAACAAAAAAAGCCCGTCCAGCTGGACGGGCTTTTTTCGTCCCCAGGGGTTTTCAACCCCGTGGTTACCGACAGAACGCCCCTAACGGGGCGGATGAACCCCATAGGGGTTCGCTGTCGGTAGCCAGGGGTGTAACCCCTGGAAACGGACGATCATCATAATCCCGTTTTCCCGTTTTTCCGTTATCCCACGGTTGACACCGTGGGCTACCAACAGTATGCCCCTAACGGGGCGGGTTCAACAGAACACCCCTACGGGGTGTCTTTATTCTGTTTTCTTTCGATGGAAGATCTTTTTGCGAAGCATGAACACCGTCAGGGCGGCCCAGAAGGCGACCAGGATGCCCAAGGTGATCCAGGTGGACTGCAGGCTCTGCGGGGCAAAGCCCATCAACAGCAGCACCGGGAAGCCCAATACGATGGCGGCCAAGGTCTGCAGCACCAGGTTGTTGGCAGCCGGCGTCTCAAACTTCGGGTCGATCTCACGCAACAGGATCATGCCGTTCGAGGCCGTACCCGTCAGCATGCCGAACATGGAGAAGAAGCCCTCATACTTGTAATCGGGATAGAGGTGCTTGCTGATCCACAGCACATAGACAAAGGTGACCAAGGCGCCCAAGGCACAAATGATGGTGAAAGGCAACACGAACTTGCCAAACTCCTCGAAGCTGATGGCGGCGGTACCGGCCACGATCATGATGTCGAAGCAGAAACCGCTGATGCGGTTCAGCATGTAGTTGTTGATGTATTCGCGCTGCATCAGGCGTTGCTTCTTGAACACCTTCAAGATGTTCTTGAAAGCGATGCCGAACAGGGTGCCCAACAGGAAGTTGAAGCCCCACAGCATGGGTTTCAAGGTCTTCTCCCCGAAGTTGCCCAAATCCATGCCCTGAATCCAGTTGGTAAACAGGTACACCAGGAAATAGACGAAGAGCACCATGCAGATCTGCACCGAAAGCTTGTCGATCGACTCGGCGTCGGGAATCTCGTTCTTTCCTTCGTAATCCTCCAGCTTGTTCACCTGAGCGTCAGAGATCTTCTTGGAAGAGAGCCTGCCCTTTCGGCGCAGGTAGTTCATATAGATCACGCCGATCACGCTACCCACGATGAAACCCGTAGCAGCGATGGATAGGCCAAAGTCGGCCCCGGCGAATTCCAGGCCCTGCTCGGAAGCCGCCTGGGTGAATATTTTGCCGAAGTTCAGCGCCTGTCCGGGCCCCTGGCCGTATCCCATGGGGAGCAAGAGCCCCGCAGCGTAGAACAGTCTCTTTCCAAAAATGAAGAACGGGATGGACACCAGGAGTCCGACAATGCCTTGGATGACGTAGGAGGAAGCCGTCAAGGCACCGGTCTCGACGACCTTCATCGTAGAGGATTTCGACTCCACCTTGTTGTTCTTCAACGCCAGGGCCACAAACCCGAGGCCCAAGGCGTGATAGGTGGCGATCTCCATCATCGGCTTGTTAATGATTTCCCGGCATCCGGGGAAAGCCTTGAAGATCAACAGCAGCAAACCGCCCAGCAAGGCCGACGGCAGGAGGCTCTTTTTCAGGAAGGGCACTTGCGTCCTCAAGACATTACCCAAGAGCAAGGCCGTGGCAAGAATACAGAACTGGACCAACCATTGCCAGGCCTCCGGCCGGTCAAAAGTCATCACAGAAACGTCTAAGATAGTCATAACAATACAAATTGGTATGCAAACGTACTAATTCCATGAGAAATATCCAAAACAATTGTTGTATTTTTGCGGCATGAAAACCGTGTTCCAACTGTTCATCACCTTTTTGAAGATAGGCGCCTTCACCCTGGGCGGCGGCTACGCCATGCTCTCGATGGTGGAGAAGGCCGTGGTGGACAAGAAGCATTGGATCCCTGCGGATGCGTTCTGGGACATGATCGCCATCATCCAATCCCTCCCCGGCGTCTTTGCCGTGAACACCGCCTTGTATGTGGGCCACCAGGTCGCCGGAAGGAAAGGTGCGGCAGCGGCCATGTTGGGCGCCATCCTCCCCTCCATCGTTATCATCCTGCTGCTGGCCACCGTCTTCCGTGAATACCGCGACCTCCCTGTGGTGGAACGCATCTTCAAAGGCATCCGTCCCTGCGTGGTGGCCTTGATCCTCGCCCCTTCGCTTCGCATGATCAAGTCGGCTAAGGTCACCTGGAAGACCGCCATCATCCCCATCGCCGCCGTCATCCTGATCTGGTGGTGCAAGGTCTCCCCTGCCATCGTCATCCTGGCCGCCATCGCCGGGAGCCTGATCTACGCCATCATCATGGAACGCAAGCTGAAACGCAATCCCAGCAAGGAGGTGAAGCCATGATCTACCTGCAGCTGCTCTGGGTCTTCATCAAGATCGGCGTCCTCGGCTTCGGCGGGGGCTACGCCATGCTCTCGCTCATCCAACACGAGGTCGTCGACCACTACGCCTGGATGACCACCACCGAGTTTGCCGACATGGTCGCCCTCTCGCAGATGACGCCAGGCCCCATCTCCATCAACATGGCTACCTACGTGGGCTACACGGCAGGCGGCTTCGGCGGCTCGCTGCTCGCCTCGTTTGCCCTCTGCCTGCCTTCCATCGTCATGGTCTATTTCATCATCCGGCTCTTCTTGAACAAGAAAGGCGGCTCGCTGATGAACAACCTGCTGAAAGGGCTCAAACCCGCCATCGCCGGCTTGATCTTCGCCGCAGGCCTGGCCATGATGAATGCCCAAAACTTCGTACAGATAGGAAAAGGCGAGAACAACATCAGCATTGTGATCTGTGTCCTCGCCTTTGTGGCCTCCTACTTCTTCAAGGCAAACCCGATCCTGCTTATCGTGCTCTCGGGTGTTGTAGGATTCTTCGTGTATTAGTTCCCTTCGAACATCTTCTCGATCACGTCCTTGTAACGGGCGGTGATCACCTTGCGCTTGGCCTTCAAGGTAGGCGTCAGCAAGCCGTTGGCAATCGACCATTCGTCGGCAAGCAGCACGTGTTTCTTGATCTTCTCGGTCTCGCCCAGGCTCTTGTTCAGCTCGTTGACTTCCTTGGCGAAATGCTTCAACACTTCGGGATGGTGGATCATCTCCTCGTTGGTCGTATAGTTGATCTTCTCCTTGACGCACCAGGCTTTCAACTCGGTAAAGCTCGGGATGATGAGCGCACCGGCAAACTTCTGGTTTTCGCCCACCACCAGGATCTGCTCGATCAGCTTGGAGGCGCAGAACTTGGCCTCGATCACGTCGGGGTTGATATACTTGCCACCCGAAGTCTTGAACAAGCTCTTGATACGGCCCGTGATCTTCAAGCGGTTGTATTGGTCGAACACGCCCATGTCGCCCGTGTGGAACCAACCCTCTTCGTCGATGACTTCCTTGGTCAGTTCAGGGTGTTTGTAATAGCCCATCATCACGTTGTGACCACGGCAGCAAATCTCGCCATTGTCGGCGATCTTCACCTCCGTTCCGGGCAGCGGCTGACCCACATAACCCACTTCGCGACCGTGTGGATTGCGGTTGCTGACGGCGATGACCGGCGAGGTCTCGGTGAGGCCGTAGCCTTCGAACACCGGCATCTTGATGGCCGAGAAGAAGCCTGCAATCTTTTGGGAGATGGCAGCGGCACCCGACACGATGATGTCGAAGTTCTCGGCACCGATGTTGGAGCGGATCTTGCTATACACCAGCTTGTCGGCGATGCCCAGCTTCCAGTCGTAGAACCAATGGCGGTTGACCGCATCGATCTTATAACGCTCTCCCAGATGCAGGGCCCAGAAGAAGATGGCTCTCGCGATGCCTTTCTGTTTCTTGCCCGACTGGTAGATCGCATCGTAGAAACGTTCCAACACACGCGGAACAGCACACATCATGGTGGGATGGATCTCACGCATGTCGGAGGCGATGGTAGCCAAGCTCTCGGCGTAGTAGATCGACATGCCGCGATACTGGTAGCAGTAGATCAGCGCACGCTCGTAGGCATGGCACACCGGCAGGAAACTGAAGGCCTTGTCGGAAGTGTCGCTGATGGTGTAATGGAAGTTCGGGAACTGGTTCATCAGGTTATGGTGCGAAAGCATCACCCCCTTGGGCGTACCCGTGGTGCCCGAGGTATAGATGATGGTGGCACACGACATCTCGTCCACGGCCGCCTTGCGCGCCTCAAGCTCCTCGGCATGGGGATGCTCCCGGCCCAGCTGCAGCAGTTGGTCGAAATAGGGATACTTCTCACGGTCGATCATGGTATAGACCATCTTGACATTGGGTGCGTCGGGCAAGATGTTGGTCACCTTGTTCATCACTGACAAGCCGTCGATGATGACCAGCTTGCAGTCGCAGTCGGCCAGAATGAAACGGTAGTCCTCTTCGCTGATGGTGGGATAGACCGGCACAGTCACCGCACCGATCTGGCTGATGGCCATGTCGAGCATGTTCCACTCGGGACGGTTGGTCAGGATCATGGCCACCTTGTCGCCCGGTTGGATTCCCAGCTCGATGAATGCATAGCTGAGCAAGTTGGCATGCTCCACGTAGGACTGGATGCTGTATTTCACCCATTCTCCGTTTTTCTTTCCAGCCAGGGCCACCTGCTGGTTCGGATACTTCTCCAAATAGTTCTGAAGAAGATCAAATACGCGTTTGATTTCCATATCGTAAATTTTGTTCTGCTCTCAATTAGTAATCCGCAAAGATAACAAGCTTTGCGTACATTTCAAAATAAATTCTTGATCCAGGCAAAAAAACCGCCCACCAGATCGCTCTTCACACACATGAACAGCAAGGCAGCCAGCACCATCAGCAGCGGAACGATCTTGCTTCGGACGTTTTTCTCGCGGAAGAAGAAAACGCCATACAGGAACGACACCACCAAACGGACCCCATATAATATAAGAGGTATCAGTACGATGACCGCCGCCTCTTGGGCCAGTCCCGACAGGTAGATCACATCGGCCACCGTCACAAAGACAGCCATGGCTGCGATGCCCCAACGCCATTCAAAGGGCTGCTCCTGGCGCTTGGGACGCCACAGGGCAAAGAACAGCACCGCCATCATCAGGAAGTCGTAGACCGTATACCACGCCTGGATGGTGGCCGGCGAGATGGTCTCCTTGCTCAGCAGGAACTTGTCGTACACCCCGCTCAAGGCAACCAGCATGGCCGAGGCCAGCAGCATGTACACCCATTTGTTGGTCTTGAAGTGGATGCCCTCCTTCTTGCCCGAACGGCCCATCAGCCAAAACGACACCATGGCCAGCACCACGCCGGTCCACTGCGTCCCGTTGAGATGTTCCCTGAAGATGATGAACAACAACACCAGCGAAATGGCCGGACGAAGCTGGTTGACCGGGCCCACCACCGTGATGGGAAGGTTCTTCATCGCCGAATAGCTGAACATCCACGACACCAGGATCATGGCCGTCTTGCCAAAGATCAACAGATGCTGCCTCCCGGTCAGAGGCTCCACATAGAAGACCCGCCAGAAGTCACCGGTAAAGCAGTCCGGACACCACCACGAAAGGAGGATGAAAGGCAGGAAAAGCAAGGCACTGATCATGGTGCTGTAGAACAAGACCGGGATGATGGCATTGTTCACCACCGTGCTTTTCTTGAAGATATCGTAAAACCCTAATAGAAAGGCCGATATCAGAGAGAGGAGAACCCACTGCATGACGCTCGTTTTTGAACGTGCAAAAATAGACAATTATTCCAAATAAACAAGCTGTCAAATTGACATATAGCCGTTGAATAGTATGCCATATTGACATTAAAAACCGGTTTGGCTAGGGGTTTGATGGTTGCAGGCAGCGTCCTTTTCAGAGGACGTCTCCCCTATTTTGCAATCAATAAAAACAACCATATCATGACACAACCAAACTATCAAAACAACAAGTACGAGTCGCTGAACCGCTACGCCAAGAACCTCAACGAGCTGGCGCAGTCGGGGAAGCTCGACCCTGTGATCGGACGTGACGAGGAGATCCGGCGGGTGCTGCAGATCCTGTCGCGTCGAACCAAAAACAACCCTATCCTAATCGGTGAACCCGGCGTGGGCAAGACCGCCATCGTGGAAGGCCTCGCCCAACGGGTCGTCAACGGCGACGTGCCGGAGAACCTGAAAAACAAAAAGGTCTTCTCGCTCGACATGGGAGCCTTGATCGCAGGCGCCAAATACCAAGGTGAGTTCGAGGAACGTCTGAAGAGCGTCATCAAGGAAGTCGTCGACAGCGACGGCGACGTGGTGCTGTTCATCGACGAGATCCACACCCTGGTGGGCGCAGGCGCCACCGGAGGCGCCATGGACGCGGCCAACATCCTGAAGCCGGCCCTGTCGCGTGGCGAGCTGCAATGCATCGGCGCCACCACCTTGAAGGAATACCAGCAGTATTTCGAGAAGGACAAGGCCCTGGAACGTCGTTTCCAGATCGTCATGGTCGATGAGCCTGACGAAGCCTCTGCCATCTCCATCCTCCGTGGCCTGAAGGAGCGCTACGAGAACCACCACCACATCCGGATCCTCGACGAGGCTATCGTGGCGGCCGTGCAGCTCTCGGTACGGTACATCTCCGACCGTTTCCTGCCCGACAAGGCCATCGACCTGATCGACGAGGCGGCCGCCCGACTCAGGCTGCAGATCGACTCCGTCCCGGAAGAACTCGAAGACGTGGAGCGCAGCATCCGCCAGCTTGAGATCGAACGCGAGGCGCTGAAACGCGAGAACGACGCCAAGAAGGTACAGGAACTGAGCGCTGAACTCGACAAGCTGAACGCACAGAAAGCCGAGATCAAGGCCAAATGGGAACAAGAACGCCTTTACGTGGAACGCATCCAAAAGGAGAAAGACAACATCGAGCAATACAAGCATCAGGCCGCCGTTGCGGAACGCGACGGCGACTACGGCCGGGTGGCCGAGCTGCGCTATGGCAAGATCCGCGATGCGGAGGCCAACATCGAGAAGGCCAAGGCCGAGCTGGTCAAGGTACAAGGCGACCATCCGTTGATCGACGAAGAGGTCACCCATCAAGACGTGGCCGAGATTGTGTCGCGTTGGACGGGCATCCCCGTCAAGAAGATGATGCAAAGCGAGCGCGAGAAGCTGTTGAACCTAGAGAAAGAGCTGCACAAAAGGGTGGTCGGCCAAGACGAGGCCATCCAAGCGGTGTCCGACGCCATCCGGCGTAGCCGGGCGGGCCTGCAGGACGCCAAGCGGCCGATCGGCTCGTTCATCTTCATGGGCACCACCGGCGTGGGCAAGACCGAGCTGGCCAAGGCCTTGGCGGAGTTCCTGTTCGACAACGAGAACAACATGGTGCGTATCGACATGTCGGAGTACCAGGAGCGTCACACGGTCTCGCGACTCATCGGCGCCCCTCCAGGATACGTCGGCTACGAAGAGAGCGGCCAGCTGACCGAGGCCGTGAGGCGTAAGCCCTACTCCGTCATCCTGCTCGACGAGATCGAGAAGGCCCACCCCGACGTGTTCAACATCCTGCTGCAGGTGCTCGACGACGGCCGACTCACCGACAACAAAGGCCGGACGGTGGACTTCAAGAACACCATCGTCATCATGACCTCCAACATCGGCGCAAACATCATCCAAGAACGGATGTCGGATGCCGCCTCGGCCACCTCCGAGGCCGTCTTCGAACAGACCCGCAACGAGGTGATGGACCAGCTGCGGCAGTTCATGCGGCCGGAGTTCCTGAATCGTGTCGACGACATCATCATGTTCCGTCCGCTCAACGAGGAGCAGATCGCCGAGGTGGTGCGGATGCAGTTCAAACAGGTCCAGCGGATGCTGCAGGAGAACAACATCACCATCCACATCTCGGAGAACGCCGTGGCCCTCATCGCACGCCAGAGCTACGACCCGCAGTACGGCGCCCGTCCGGTCAAGCGGATGATGCAGCGTGAGCTGCTCAACACGCTCTCGCGGATGATCCTGGCCGACCAGGTGGACAAGACCAAGCCCATCACGGTCACCGAACGCGACGGGAAACTGACCTTTGAAAATTAATCGGTGGATGAACCCCGTCGTGGTGTGTCCGACAGGGCACCCCGATGGGGTGACACCGATCGTTTTTTGTCCCAGGGGTTTTCAACCCCGTGGCTACCAACAGGGCACCCCCAAGGGGGTATGTCCGACAGGGCACCCCGATGGGGTGCCTTTTTTTTTTTAATCTTTGGAACCTTTGGTGTAGACCCAGGCGGAACGGAAGAAAATCAACAACACGGTGATGATCTCCAAACGACCCAACAACATGTCGGCCGAGAGGATCCATTTGGCCGCCGCAGGCAGGTCTGCCAAGCTGGCGGCAGGCCCGGTGGCCCCCGAACCCATGCCCAGGTTGCTGAAACAGGTCAGGAAGGCGATGCCGGCGTCCTCGAAGCTCAGCCCTGCCCATGTCAACAGCAAGAGGTTGACCACAAGCAAGACCAGGAACCACGACACGAAGTTGCACACCCGCCGGACCGTTACGTCATCCACCGTCTGCCCCGAAATCTTCACGGAGAACATACCCGTAGGATGGATCAGCTCCTTCAAGGCGTTCCTGATGAACTTGAAAAGCACGATGACCCGCGCCATCTTGATGCCGCCACTGGCCGATCCCGCACAGCCGCCGACGATCTGCATCAGCAAGGTGGGAACCACAAACAACATCCCCCATAGGTCGTAATTGGAGTTACGCGACGAGAAACCGGTATTCGACAGCATGGAGGCCACGTGGAACAAGGCGGTCTTGAAACGCCCTCCCCACCCCTTGGGATAACTGTCCAGCTGCTCTTGGGTAAGCCCATCGAGATACGGGACGAGCACAAACAGCCCCACAAACAATAACGTCATCACCAGGATCGACGCAAAGTAGACACGCACCTCCTCGTTTTTCCAAATGAGGCCCCAACGACCCGACACCATGAAATAGAACATGGAAAAGTTGACCGCCGAGAGGATCATGAAGACGACCGCCACCGTCTCGACATAACCGGACTGGTAGTAGGCAAGGCTGTCCTGATGGGTGCTGTAGCCACCGGTGGAGATGGTGGTGAAGGCATGGCACACCGCGTCGAACAGCGACATCGGCCCCACCGCATACAGGATGGCACATATCAGGGTGATGATGATATAGATGGCCCATAGGATACGCGAGGTGGCATGCATGGACGGGCTGAGCTTCTCGACACTCATGCCCGGGGCCTCCGCAGCAAACAACGAGGCTTTCCTGGAACCTCGGGTTACCGCAGGGATGAAGGCGAGGGTGAACACCACGATGCCCAAGCCGCCCAGCCATTGCATGATGGCGCGCCAAAACAGGATGCCATGGGTCTGCTCGTCCACGTTTTTCATAATGGTGGATCCCGTGGTGGTGAATCCCGAGATGGTCTCAAAGAAGGCGTCTGTCACGTTGTCGATGGAGCCGCTCAGCAAAAACGGCAGCATCCCGAACAGCGAATACAATACCCACGACAGGGTGACCACCACAAACGTGTCGTCATTGTCGATGCCGGTGGTCCATTTTCCGCCCGCCACATAGAACAGCAGTCCGGCGACGCCCGTGACGGCAGCCGTGATCAGAAAAGCGCTGTAGTCGTCCTCACCGCACCTGACATGGTAGAGCCATGACACGGCCGCAGTCAGCAGCAATGCCGCGGTCTCTATGAACAAGAGGACTCCGAACAGCTTGCTTTTCATAAGGCACCCTTACCACTTTTCAGCCCATCCGTCGCCGTAGTCGAAGTCGTCGTCGTCCTCGTCGGGCTCCTCATGGTAGGAGTCGTCCGCCAACGGCTTGACCCATTTGCGGAAGTTGGCGGAGGCGATGGCCATGATCTGGCCATCACGCTCGGGCGCTACCGCGATGTCGATCTCGTCGCGCGAGAGCTCTTTGAGCCAGACGGCGAGTTCGGAGAAGCCCATCTCGGTCACCTCATAGTCGGCCCAGTCGTCCAGTGCGGCCTGTTTCGCTTCGGCTTCCGACGCCCAGACGGGGATATAAGAGTTCCCGTCGGCATCCTCCAGCATGGCGAACATGCCCGTCATGGCCTCCAACAACCAAACCTTCCGGGTCTCGGAGATCGCGTCCAAAAAAGTTTCCAACGTATTCATGGCTTATCTCCTGGCGTTTTTGAGTTGCTGTTGCTGCGCCTTCTGGGCCGCCTCCAGCCGTTGTTGGAAGCGGGACTTCTTCTGAGGCTTGCGCTTGTTTTCCTCGATGGTGGCACGCACCTTGTCCTCGTCGATCATCTTACGGAAGATGAACATCTGGATGAAGGTGATGATGTTGGCCAGCATGTAGTAGTAGCTCAAACCGGCGGAATAGCTGTTGAAGATGCCCAGGAACAGGATCGGCATCAGGTACATCATGATCTTCATGCCTTTCATCTGCGGGTTGGCCGTTGACTCCATCTGCTTGTTGTTCACGTAAGTGTAGATGAAGGTCGTAATGGTCATCAACAGACAGAAGAGACTCACGTGGTCGCCATAGCCCGGGATGCGGAACGGTAGGTCCAGGATGCTGTCGTAAGTGGAGAGGTCCTCCGCCCAGAGGAAGGGCTGCTGACGCAACTCGATGGACGAGGGGAAGAAACGGAACACGGCGATCAGGATCGGGAACTGCAGCAACATGGGGATGCAACCCGAGGTAGGGCTGGCACCCGCTTGACGCTGAAGGTTCATCACCGCCTGCTGCTTCTTCATGGCGTCTTCCTCCTTGGGATACTTGGCGCTGATGGCCTCCATCTCGGGTTTCAAGATCCGGGTGATGGCCGACGACTTGTAGGACTTGAAGGCGATCGGGAACAGCAAGAGCTTGATGAGGATGGTCAGGATGAGGATCACGATGCCATAGCTCCAGCCGTACGATCCGAGCCAGTCGAACACATAGATGACGACGTAGTTGATCCAACGGATGAGGAAGAAGTTACCCACGTCGATCTGGCGTTGCAGCTTCAGGCCATAGCTCTTCAAGGTCTTGAAATGGTTCGGGCCGAAGTAGAACGACATGGGGAACTCGTTGGTCTCGGCACGGAAGTCGTAGGGGACCTCCACACTCGAAGCCATCGTCTTGAAGTATTTGGGGTTCTGCTTTCCGGGTTCCGTGGAGACATTGAACTTGGCACTCGAGAAACCGTTCTTGGCCACCAACACGTTGCAGAAGAAACGCTCCTTGAACGAGAACCAGTTGATGCCCGAGTTGACGACCTCTTCCTTGTTCTTGCGGTCGTTGACCCGATCCACCTCGTTTTCGTTCATCGGCTTGTAGTACACCGTGGTGTTGATGAAGCGGTCCACGTCTTTTTCATGTTGGATCAGATCCAGTTTCCAATCCAGGTTCATGTAGCTCATGTTGTTGGCGATCACGTCCTTCAGCCCCACGGTACGCAGGTCGAACCCCATCATGTAGTCGTGGTCACGCAGGGTATAGACAAACTCAAGATACTGGTCGCCGTTGCGGGCGCCATCCAAGTCATCGGCGTAGGCACGCATGGAAAACACCACGCTGTCGCCTTCGCGGGTCGTCAGGTCGCCACCCTGATAGGGCTGTCCGTTGACGTAAGGCTCAAAGTAAAGCTGCGAGGTGTTGATGATGCGGTTGTTCGAAAAGAACGACAGGTCGAAGACCGAGGTCTCAGGGTCGAAGCTGATCAACGGCAACGAGTCGTAGGTCTGGTATTCCTTGAGTTCCACCTCCTTGATGGCACCGCCCTTGCTGGACAAGGTGATGCGCTGCAGCTGGGTCTCGATGGTGTAGCACTTCTCCTCCCCTTGCGAGGCTGAGGCGAAGGCGCCGTATTTGTCGCGGCTGAGACGCTGCTGCTGGGCAGCGTAGGCGACGGAATCGCCCATCAAGGCCGTGGCTTCCGCAGCCATGGAGTCCGCCCTGGCTTGGAGGGCTTGTTCTTCGGCCAGCCGGATAGAATCGAGCACGGCGGCTTCCTGCCGTGCCATCATGATGGAATCTTGAATGCGTTTTTGTTCGGCGAGTTCTTCCTTGGACGGCTGCATCCATAGCATCCATCCAAACAAGATCGCCCCGATGAGAATAAAACCGATAAGGGATGACTTGTTCATTAAAATAAGGTCGTTTCTTGAGTTTTTAAAAAGCACAATGAGGGTGGCCGTACGGCCACCCTCATCAAAAAGTTTCGATTAATAATATCTGTAGCTCTTCACCTCTCCGATGTGACGGGCGAGTCGGATCACCTGGTTGCTGTATCCGAACTCGTTGTCGTACCACAGGTAGAGGATCACCGTCTTGCCGTCGGACGACACCTTGGTGGCCGGGGCGTCGAAGATGCAGGCGCAGCTGTCACCGATGCCGTCGGACGACACAAACTCGGTGTTCTGGCTGAAACGGATCTGCTCGATCAGGTTGCCCTCGAGACAGGCGATGCGAAAGGCTTCGTTCACCTCTTCGACGGTGGTCTCACGCTCGAGGTCGAGGGCGAGGACGGCCAACGACACATCCGGCGTGGGAACGCGGACAGCGTTGCTGGTCAGCTTGCCTTTCAACTCGGGGATGGCCTTGGCGGCGGCCTTGCCGGCACCCGTCTCGGTGATGACCATGTTCAAGGCGGCGGAACGGCCACGGCGCTCTTTCTTGTGATAGTTGTCGAGCAGGTTCTGGTCGTTGGTGTAGCTGTGGATGGTCTCGATATGACCCTTCACGATGCCGAAGTTCTTCATCATGACCTCCAGGCCGGGAACGATGGCGTTGGTGGTGCAGGAGGCAGCGGAGAAGACCTTCTCGTTCTTCAGGTCGAGCGTGTCTTGGTTGACACCGTACACCACGTTCGGGATGTCGCCCTTGCCAGGAGCGGTGAGCAGCACCTTGGCGACGCCTTTGGCCTGCAGGTGACGCGACAGCGACTCACGGTCACGGAAGGCGCCCGTGTTGTCGATCAGCAGCGCATCATGGATGCCGTAGGCTTCGTAGTCGATGTCTTCAGGGTTCTTGGCCTCGAGGAAGAGGATCTTCTGGCCGTTGACCATCATGGCGTTCTCTTCGATCAGCGGACGGCACACACCGTGGAAATAGCGGTGTACCGAGTCGGTGCGGAACAGGTTGATGCGCTTGGCGATGTCCTCGGGCGAGTTCTTGCGGGTGACGATGGCACGGACACGCAAGGCGGAGCCGTTGCCTGCCATCTCCGTCATCTCGCGGCAGAGGATACGGCCGATACGGCCGAAACCATAGAGAATCACATCCTGCACCTTGTTGCTGCGCGGCAGGGCATCGATGATGTAGCTGAGCTTGTCGCGTACGAAGGCGGTGACGTTGTTGTCATATTTCTCGCGCTCATCCGTCCATTCGGAATTCAAACGTCCGATGTCGATTCTGGCGGGGGCAAGGTTTTCAGCGAGCAGGGCTTTCGCAATCAGCAGGGAGTCTTGGACGCGCACCGGCTTTCCAAGGACCGCCTCGGCGCGAAGGTGCTTGTTCAGGATCTTACCGGAGCCGCGGTTCACCAAGAGCGAACGGAGCAGAATCAGTTCAACAGACTTGTCGTACCAGAGCTTGCCAACAATGTTGATCAGCTCATTGGCGGCTTTTTCGTTCTCATTCCATAACTTCAGGGAGCTTTCGTAATTATCCATGATACAGTTTTTTTAGATTAGTTTTGCAAAGATAGGAATTATTGGCTTGTGACGCACAAAAAACACAAAAAAAAGAGACCGACGCAACGTCGGCCTCTTTCATGCGTTCATTCCGTCCCTACGGAGATGGGTACGGGCAAGGGCTCGGAGACACTCTCGACGGAGAGCACGCTGTCCACGACATACTTGCTCATCCCCCGCCACGGCAGGGCGCCGAGGTACTCCTTGTAATGCAGCTCCACATGCTTGCCTGCGCAACGTTCCAGCTGACGGGCGACCCCCTCGTCCTTGACCGAGAAGTTGAACTCGTTCGACTGGATGGTCGCGTTGCTGTTGTTGGAGTTGTATCCGGGAAGGATCAGACGGCCTTCGTAGGTCTTGAAGACATAGCCCTTGTACACGAAGAAATTCATCTGGCCGGCCTTCACGCCACTGCCAAAGACGAAGTAGAACTTGATGAAAAACCAGCCGGCAAAGGCCAGCAAGGCCACCAGGCCGATGCCCAGAAACACTTTTCCTGCTTTTTTCATGGCTTCATGGTTTTGACGGCTTCCGGCCTCAACGGTAACGCTTACCGACCTCCTCCCAGTCGATGAGCTGCCACAAGGCGGCCAGGTGGTCGGGACGGCGGTTTTGGTAGTCGAGATAGTAGGCATGCTCCCACACGTCGAAGGTCAGCAACGGCTTCAGGCCCCGCTGGACGGGGTTGCCGGCATTGGTCTCCTGGGTGATGACGAGCTTCCCTTCCCCATCAGCCGAGAGCCACACCCATCCCGAGCCGAACAGGGTGGCGCCCTTCTTCACGAACTCCGCCTTAAAGGCGTCGAACGAGCCAAACTGGGCGTCGATGGCCGCAGCCAAGGCCCCTGTAGGACGGTTGTCCTCCCGGGGTGCGCGGAACTGGGTGAAATACAGGTTGTGGTTCAGGATCTGCCCGGCGTTGTTGAAGGTCCCTCCTTCGGCGGTCCGGACGATCTCCTCCAGCGGCAGGTTCTCAAACGGGGTTCCCTCGATGGCGGCATTCAGGTTGTTCACGTATGCCTGAAGGTGCTTGCCATGATGGAAGCCGATGGTCTCTTTGCTGATCACCGGCTCCAAGGCATCCGCCGCATACGGCAGCGGTATCAATGCATGTTTTTCCATAAGCTTTGCTTTGTTGATTTCAGATTCATCCCTGCAAAGATAAGAAAAAAATCATTGATTCATATACATTTGATAAAGTGCGGTTCGGTTGTCCGATTTCAGGCGCTTGAGGGCACGGTCACGGATCTGACGGGTACGCTCGCGCGAGATGCCAAGCTCCATGGCGATCTCATCCAGCGAATACTCCCTAGGACTGTCAATGCCATAGTACATGTCGATCACCCGGCGCTCTTTCTCGGAGAGGGCGTTGAGCGAACGTTTCACGGCGTTCTGGTCGGACTCGTTTTCGACCGCCTCATCGGTGGCCACCGAGTCCTGCTCCACATACACGTCGAGGAAGTTGCCGTCATCGTCGTCGTCGAGCGGGGCGTCGGTGGAGATCTGGCGCATGTTCATGCCCAACAGGGCCTGCACCTTCGATTCGGAGAGGTCCAACTCACGGGCCAGCTCCTCGGTGGTGGGCTTGCGATGGTACTCCTGCTCCAGCAGGGCAGCAGCCTTCTTCAGCCGGCTGATGGCACCGACCTGGTTCAACGGCAGGCGGATGATGCGCGACTGCTCGGCAACGGCCTGCAGGATGGACTGGCGGATCCACCATACGGCGTATGAGATGAACTTGAAGCCACGGGTCTCGTCGAAACGGCGGGCCGCCTTGATCAGGCCCATGTTGCCCTCGGTGATCAGGTCCTGCAGCGAGAGGCCTTGGTTTTGGTATTGTTTGGCGACCGAGACGACAAAGCGGAGGTTGGATCGGACCAGCTGGTCCAAGGCCCGTTGGTCGCCCATACGGATCCGTTGGGCCAGCTCCACCTCTTCGTCGGGGGTGAGCAGGCGTTCCTTGGCGATGTCCTGGAGGTATTTGTCCAGGGTGCCGGCATCACGGTTGGTGATGGATTTAGTGATCTTTAGTTGTTTCATAATCTTCAAAAAAATGTTGTTTTTATTGGTAATACTCGAAAGTCATGCGCATGCCGTTCGGATAGACCCCTTCGATGTAGGTCTTGCGCGAGCGGTTCGAGGCGATGGCGGACTCCAGGTCTTTCTTGTTCGACACGGCCTTGCCGTTGACGGCTGTGATGATGAATCCCTCCACTCCGGCGCCTTGGAAAGCGCCCTGACGGATCTCGACGATCTTAAGTCCGTTGTCAATGCGAAGCGTCTTCGCCTCTTGCTTGGAGACCGGCTGCAGCATCACGCCGAAGGTGGCGTTGTAGAAGCTCTCGCCTCTCTTGACGACGTCGGTTGAGCCCTCTTCGTTGAGCAGGGACACCCGGTAGTTGTGGTCGCGACCGTTGCGCACCACCTGGATGTCGACCTCGTCGCCGGGACGGTATTGACGGATCACCTCCATCAGTTGGGTGGTCGAATTCACCTCCGTTCCGTTGATCTGCTCGATGACATCGCCCTCACGGATGCCCGCCTTCTGGGCGGCGCCTTCCGGAGTGACACCCGCCACGTACACGCCTTTGATCTGTTCCATGCCCGCCTTTCCGGCTCGCTCGGCGTCCATCTCCTGGGGATAGATCCCGATGTAGGCGCGTTGCGTCTCACCATACATCAGCAGGTCGTCGACCACCTTGCGCACGATGTTGGACGGGATGGCGAAGGAATAGCCTTCGTAGGAGCCCGTATGCGAGGCGATGGCTGCGTTGATGCCGATGAGCTCGCCCTTGGTGTTGACCAAGGCGCCACCGCTGTTGCCACGGTTCACGGCCGCATCAGTCTGGATGAACGACTCCACGTTGCTGTTCTCGCCGAGGATGCCTATGTTACGGGCCTTGGCGCTCACGATGCCCGCCGTGACGGTAGAAGTCAGGTTGAAGGGGTTGCCCACGGCCAAGACCCACTCGCCCACCTTCACCTTGTCGGAGTCACCGAAGACCAGGTAGTCGAAGTCGGCGCCGTCCACCTTGACCAAGGCCAGGTCGGAGGTGGGGTCGGTCCCCACGATGGTAGCCTTGCGGACCACCTTATTATTAAAGGTAACCTCCACCTCGTCGGCACCCTCCACCACGTGGTTGTTGGTGACAATATAACCGTCGGGCGACAACACGACGCCCGAGCCGTAGGCCACCATCTTGTTGCTCTGCGACTGTCCCGGAAGGCCGTAAAGGTGCTCCAGGAAGGCGCCGAAGAAGTCGTTATAGGTGGTCGTCTTTTGGATAATGGTCGTCTTGATATGCACCACCGCGTTCACACTGGCCTCGGCGGCGTCTACAAAATCGGGGGTGTTTTCCGTCGGCAGGAAAGAAGCGCGGTACACCTGAGGGGTGTTCTGGGCCGCTTCCACCACGGTCTGAGGTTGCTGTTGCATAGCATTCGATGCCGTCTCATCCGACACCGTCTTGTTTCCACACGCCGTGGCTCCGAAAAGGGCCACAGCGACCACGGCCACCCTAAGGGTGGTCAAGCTCATTCTCTTAACACACATCATTCTAAAAAATCTCTAAAAACGGTTAGTTCATTTCTTTTGGTCTTCTTCATTAATGCACTTTTTTTGCCTTTATTGTGCCGAAAAGTGTAATTTTGGCAAAAATTAGCGCGCGCTGATTCAATCAAAAAATATGCCATGTTCCTCACTGACAACAACCTTTCACTACGCATCGCGGAGCCTTCCGACGCAGGACTGATCTACTGCTGGGAGAACGACCGAAGCATCTGGCGCGTAAGCGAGACCAGCGCCCCCACCTCCCGGTTCCAGATCGAGCAATTCCTGATCTCCAACAGCGACTGGATCGCCAATCGGCAGCTCCGTCTGATGATCGAGGTGGAAGGGGCCGACCATCCCATCGGAAGCGTGGACCTCTTCAACTACGACCCGCTCAACCAACGCATTGGCATCGGGGTGCTCGTCGAGACGGCCTACCGCCAACAGGGCTTCGCTTCCCGTGCTGTCAAATTGACACTCGACTACCTGATTCAGGACCTCATGGTCCATCAGGTGCACTGCCTCATCGGCGAGGACAACCTCCCCAGCCAGCGCCTCTTCGAAGGTCTGGGCTTCGTGTACGGGGGAAACCAAAAAGACTGGATCAAGACCCCCGAGGGATATCTCGACGTCCGCTTCTATCAAAAACTTGCAAACCACTGAACCATGAAAGCATCCTTTCAAGCCCGACAAAAGAAAAGACGCCGTACCACACGAATCATCCTACTGGTATTCAGCCTATTGCTGCTCATCGCCGCCCTGGCGGGCTATTGGCTGTTCCAAACCGTCATGCGCCCCATCGTCCGGACCCCCGACCAACAGGCCTTCCATCTCTACATCCCCTCCCATGCGGACTACCAACAGGTGAAGGACTCGCTCTATGCACACGACCTGATCGCCAACCCCAGCCGCTTTGAGTGGCTGTGTGCCAAGCGCGACTACCCCAACCACATCCATCCCGGACATTACGTCCTGCGCGACGGGATGAGCAACCGACAGCTCACCAACATGCTGCGCGGCGGCTTGCAGACCCCCGTGAAGGTCACCTTCAACAACCAACGCGACATCAACGGACTGGCAGGAAGGATCGCCCAACAGATCGAAGCGGACTCCATGGAAATAGTGAGTTATCTCAACGATAGGAAGACCTTGGACTCCTTGGGATTCGACCGTCGCACCCTCCCTGCCCTGTTCCTGCCCAACACCTACGAGTTCTACTGGAACACCGGAGCGAAGCCGTTTGTGGATCGGATGAAGCAGGAATACGACAAGTACTGGAACGAAGAGCGCCGCAACCTGGCCAAGGCCAAGGGACTCACCCCGATCCAAGTCAGCATCCTGGCCTCCATCGTCGACAAGGAGACCAACAAGACCGACGAGATGGCGCGCATCGCCGGGGTCTATCTGAACCGGCTCCGCGACGGCTGGCTACTGCAGGCTGACCCCACCCTGGTCTTTGCCCTGGGCGATTTCGAGTTGAAACGCGTGCTCAACGTCCACAAGGAGGTGGAGTCGCCCTACAACACCTATAAATACCCCGGCTTGCCTCCTGGGCCCATCTGCATCCCTTCCCTCGCATCGATTAATGCGGTGCTGAATGCGGAGCAACATCATTTTTATTATTTTTGCGCCAAGGAGGACTTCTCCGGCTACCACAACTTCGCCAAGACCCTCACGGAACACAACCGCAACGCGGAACGGTACCAGCGGGCGCTCTCCAAATTACCCCATTAGGGGCGCCAAGTCGACAAACCCCATCGGGGTTACCTGTCGAAAAACCCCATCGGGGTTGTCTGTCGAAAAACCCCATCGGGGTTACCTGTTGGTAGCCACGGGGTTGAAAACCCCTGGAACGAAAAGGGGTTGAAAACCCCTGGAACGAAATATTATAAAAACACCTATATATGAAAGCATTCAAAGCATACGACATCCGTGGTGAATGGGGCAAAGACCTCAACGAGACCATCGCCTACCGCATCGGTTATTTCCTGCCGCAGATCCTGCAGGCCGACACCTTTCTCGTGGGACGCGACATGAGACTGTCGTCCGACACCCTGTTCGAGAACCTCACCCAGGGCCTCACCGACGCCGGCGTCAACGTGGACGATATCGGCCTCTCCACCACCCCCATGGTCTATTGGAGCACGGCCCGTTACGGATACGACGCCTCGGTGATGATCACCGCCTCGCACAACCCCAAAGACCATAACGGGCTCAAGATCTCCAAGACCAACGCCCTTCCCGTCGGCTACGACACCGGGCTGAACTGTCTCGAGGCCTTGGTGGAGAGCGACCAGCCCTGTCCGGTCGCCGCTACCCGGGGCGTCATCCGCCACAAGGAAGTGAGAGACGACTACCTGGCCTTCCAACGCCAATATGTCGGCGACTGCTCCAACCTCAACATCGCAGTGGACTGCAGCAGCGGCATGTCCTCCCTCTTCGTCCATGAACTCGTCGGACCGGCGCATTACATCAACGACACCCCCGACGGCCGGTTCCCCAGCCATGAGCCCAACCCGCTGGAGGCAGCCAGCCAACAGCAGATCAAGGAGCTGGTCCTGAAGGAGGGCTGCGACATCGGCCTGCTCTTCGACGGCGACGCCGACCGCATCACCTTCATCGACGAGAAGGGACAGTTCATCTCGCCCGACCTGATGATCGCCTTCCTGGGCAACTACTTCCTCGGACAACGACACGACCAGGGTATCGTCCTGCAGGACATCCGCAGCTCGCGGGCCATCCAGGAATACCTCGACCGCTACCAGGCCGAAGTCGTCACCTGGCGGGTGGGGCGCGCCTACGCCGCCCTCAAGCTCAGGGAACTCGACGGTGCCTACGGCGGCGAACTCGCCGGGCACTATTACTTCCGTGACTTCTACTACTCCGACTCCGCCCTGTTGGCCGCCTCCATCGTACTCCGGCTACTGGCCGCCTTCAAGCGCCAAGGCCGCACCCTCAGCGACATCGTCCTCGAGATCTCGTCCTACCACAACTCCGGCGAGATCAACTTCAAGCTCAACCGCAAGCAGGAAGCCATGGACGCCGTCAAAGACCATTTCACCGCCCTGCAACAGCCCGACCGTTTCCTCGACTTCGACGGTTACCGTCTCGATTACGCCGACTGGTGGTTCAACATCCGTCCTTCCAACACCGAGCCGTACCTGCGTTTCCTCGCCGAGGCGAAAAACAAGGAACAGCTGGATGCCATTGTCGCCCAGGTTACGGAAATTATTCATACCTTTGCCGACTGATTCGTTGATCCAGATAGACCCTAACGACATGAAAAGACTGTGTTTCCTTCTCCTCGTGGCCAGCTGCTTCGTGCTCTCCGGCTGCGAGAACCCCGCCAAGTCCAGAAGCGCCTTGAACGAAGGCCTTCAGCTGTTTTACGACCAAGCCGACAACGTCAAGGCGGCCGAGTGCTTCCAGAAAGCCATCCGCTACGACAAGAGCAACTACGAAGCCTATCACCTGCTCGGCTGCACCCAGTTCAACCGCGGCCTATACGACGAGGCCATCCTCAATTTCGAAAAGACGTTGGAACTTCGTCCCGGCTTCTACGATGCCGAGTTCGCCTTGGGTAGGATCTACTACATGCGCCAGGACTACGACATGGCCTGTTTCTACTATAAGGCCGCCGAACAACACGGTAGGGATAACATGGAAGACTACGTGAGGACTTGCAAGTGACTTATTGGGGCCGAAGGGGTTCCATCCCCGTCGGCTTCGTGTAGTTTTCGGTACTGACGACGTCGCCATCTTCGTTATACGTCGTCCACATCCCGGTCTTCTCTCCGTGGAGGAACGCCCCGGTTTCCTGGAGGGCCCCTGAGGGATAATACGTCTTGGCCGTTCCTTCGCGCAACCCATTCTCATATTGGCATTCGGTCATCAAGACCCCGGTGTCGTAATACACCTTCGAGGCGCCATGCACCTTGCCGTTGCGGTTTTCCTCGACAAGAATCAGTTTCCCGTTGTCTTTCGAGAAGTAACGCCACTCCCCTTCCTTTTTCTGGTTGACATAATAGCCCGTGGCGATGAGCGTGCCGTTGGAGGCGTAGCTCTTGTTGAGCGCCCGGGTCCCCGACTTGTCGAACTGGTTGCTGGCCTTCAGCCTCCCCTGCTCGTCGTAGTATTTGAACTCGCCCACGCAAACGTCATTCTTGAACTGGCCCTCGTAGCGCTTCTGCCCATTGGGATGGAAGTCGACCCAGACACCCTGGCGGCGGCCTTTGTCGTCGGTACGGTTATACTCCTGTGCAAACACGGTCAGCGGAAGGAGCAGCAAGAAAAGGAGGCGTATTTTTCCCATATTTTGTTTTTATTTACAAAAGTAGTACATTTGCATTTTAATCTTCCACAAAACGCAACAAATAACATTTTAGTATAACATGACACTGATCAAATCCATTTCCGGCATCCGCGGCACCATCGGTGGCCAGCCAGGCGACAACCTCACTCCCATCGACATGGTGAAGTTCACCGCCGCTTTCGTGAAGTTTGTCCAACGCGACGTCCCCCGTCCCCGCATCGTGGTGGGACGCGACGCCCGTCTCTCTGGTTTCCTCGTCAACCAAGTGGTGTGCGGCACCCTGCAAGCCATGGGCGCCGACGTGCTCGACATCGGGCTCAGCACCACCCCCACCACCGAGATCGCCGTCACCGGCCTGAACGCCGATGCCGGCATTATCATCACCGCCAGCCACAACCCCCAGCAATGGAACGCCCTCAAGCTCCTCAACCGCCATGGCGAGTTCATCTCCGCCGCCGACGGCGCCTGGCTGCTCGACGTGGCCGCACGCGACGACTTCGCCTTTGTACCCATCGAGGACATCGGCCATTATGAACAGGTGGATGGCTGGATCGACCGTCATGTGCAGATGGTGCTCGACCTCCCGCTCATCAACCGCGAGGCCATCCAGGCTGCCCATTTCAAGGTCGCCGTTGATGCGGTCAACTCCACGGGCGGCATCGCCATCCCCAAGATGCTGCGTGCCCTCGATGTCGAGACCATCCTGGAGCTGAACTGCGAGCCCACGGGCCGCTTCGCCCATACGCCGGAGCCCCTGGCCCAGAACCTCACCGACATCTGCCGTTACGTCAAGGAACAGCACTGCGACTTCGGCGTCGTCGTCGATCCCGACGTGGACCGCCTCGTCTTCGTGAAGGAAGACGGCGAGCTCTTCGGCGAGGAGTACACCTTGGTGTCGGTGGCCGACTTCATCCTGCGGCACACCCCCGGCCCCACCGTGTCGAACCTCTCCTCCACCCGTGCCCTGCGCGACGTCACCCATGCCCATGGGCAGGAATACTTCGCCGCCGCGGTAGGTGAGGTCAACGTAGTTGAGAAGATGAAAGAAGTCGGCGCCGTCATCGGCGGCGAAGGCAACGGCGGCGTCATCTACCCCGCCCTCCACTACGGACGCGACGCCCTGGTGGGCACCGCCCTTTTCCTCACCCAGCTGGCCGAGAAACGCATCAAATGCTCCGAACTGCGCACCACCTACCCGGCTTATTTCATGTCGAAAAACAAGAAGCAACTCACGCCCGAGATGGATGTGGACCGCATCCTGGCTTCCGTTGCCGAAAAGTTCAAGGACGAAAAGGTCACCACCATCGACGGCGTCAAGATCGACTTCGAGGAGGGATGGGTGCACCTGCGCAAGTCGAACACCGAGCCCATCATCCGGATCTACTCCGAGGGCAAGACGGTGGCCGAGGCCGAGCGGCTGGGCAACCTGGTCGCCGAGCAGCTGTAAGCCGACCTGCGTCCTTCATTTGCAAACAACTCAAAACGATATACCATGGTGGGAAAAGCCAAAAAGAACAAGCGGTCGCGTGCAAGCTACCAATACCACGCGATCACCTTCAAGCTCTCGAGGGGACAGTACCGCTCCCTCAGAAACTACTGCAAAGCCCGTCGCACTACGCCCATCAAGCTGATCAAGCGCAGCATCTCGCGTTTCATCAGCACGTATGAATACGAAGTGCCGGCCGAACTCTACGTCACCGAGAACCAACTGTTGCTATTCGACGATGAAAAAGAATCATAGCATTGATTATCAATGTTTTATGATTTTTTTTGATTTTTTTGGCAAAAAAACGTTGCAGGTAACGTCAAAACCACTATTTTTGCAGTCGCAATTCGCACCACGGAGAGGTGGGTGAGTGGCTGAAACCAACAGTTTGCTAAACTGTCGTATCCCGCAAGGGGTACCGGGGGTTCGAATCCCCCCTTCTCCGCACACAAAACACGATGCTCTACGCATCGTTTTTTGTTTCGGGGTATGGCGCAGTCCGGCTAGCGCACCTGCTTTGGGAGCAGGGGGTCGAAGGTTCGAATCCTTTTGCCCCGACAAACTGAAAATGAGGGAGTTACGAGCGTTCGCAACTCCCTCAATTTTTTGGAAAAATCAAAATTTGCACTCCATTTGCACTCAGACTTTCGAAAATGGACACAAATTTGACTTTGATTTTCTTGTGGAATTTCATGTTTTTCGGGAACAAAAAGACATCAAAAAAGCCGCCCCTTTCGAGGCGGCTCACGCAAATATAGATAACCCATTAGAGAAATGGGATAGCTTTAGCCGGATAGATGGCCGTCTAAAGCGAGACAAAGATACAGCTTTTTCGGAAAACACAACTATATAATAATAAGGTGCGCTTTGATGCGCTTCCCCTCCCCTCCAAGGGACGGACTGGAGCCTGACTGGCTGACGAAGGCTGCGGGGCCAAAGCTTCCCCACCGGGGACGGGCTTCTCCCGCAGCCTTCGGCAGACAGGCAGCCCTCCGAATCGATTAAATTGCTGGAGTGGATTTGCAGATGACCGACCGAGGATGAGAAACGAGAGCGGGAAAACGCAAACCCACTATTAGCCGAAGGCGGACAAAGGTTGCGGCCAATAAGCTTCCTAAAAGATGTGAAGCCCTCCCCCGCAACCTTTGGCCGACTGAGGTATAATTAAAAAAGGAGAAGGCCTCCATCAGGAGACCTTCACCATCTTGATCACAATTACAATAGCGGTAATGATGACAGCCAGCAACACCACAACCATACCGAGCAGAAACCACATAAAGGCAGGCGGCTTCTTCTTCGCTGGAGGCGGCTCCTCGACGACTACTTGCGAATAGTGCAACGTATCGGAGAAGTGGACTGGCTCGGGTTCTGCCTCGTAGGTGACTGTGAGGCTGTCATCGGTGGCCGTCGCCGTGAAGGTGCCCTGCTCCGTCTGGATCTTGACGGCTTGGCCGTCAAGCAGCGGAGCAAGAGGCATCACGGCGGTATCGGCCAAGGGTGGCAATTCTATGAAGGTGTCGATGGGATGCGCCTGGACGCTCAGCAGCTCCGGGCATTGCTCCGTGATGCGACGGATGCGACGCTGAGCGCGGCGCTTCGCGTCGCAGGCGCATAGCACCAAAGACACCGACAACACTAGGAAGAGGATGAAAAGTCGCGTCTTCATGGCTTACAGGTTTTCGATCATCTGCTTCAGTTCGGCGTTTTCCAGCGTGAGCTGGGCGACCTGAGCCGAGAGCCCGACGATTTCACGTCGGGCCTCGGTAAGCTCGGAATAGACGCGCTTGTTCTCCTCGACCAGGTTGAAGATGGTCTGCTGCATCTCACGGATGGTGCGGTTCTGGCGCAGCCGCGTAGCGGCGAGCCAGGAAGCCACACCCGTCAATGGGGCGAGCAGCAGCGAAGTCCATTCAAAGATGCTCATGGCCATAGATTTTTACTTGCCGACTTTGCGGCCAACCTTCTCAGCGCGGGTCTTGATGATGAAAGACCCGAAGCCTCTCAAATAGACATTCTCACCCGAGGCGGCATAGGTCAGGTAGAAGCGGACATTGTCGCCCTGCTCTGCCCAGTTGCCGACAGGCACGGACACGCCCATGGACGGGTCGGTGACGTCGGTGTTGAAGATGCCGATCTTCTTCTGGGTGATGTTGTAGGCCACCGCGATGAAGTTGGCCTCAGCGGGCTTGCCGATGCTCTCTGCAGCGGCAGCCTCGGCATAGATATCCAACACATCGTCGGTGACAGTGACCATGCTCTCGAGCATCGGCGAGTCGATGCGCTCACCGTTGCCGATACCCTCCAGCGTGGAGAGGTCGACGGTTTTCACGTCGTCCACGACGGCAGCGGCGGCAGCCAGCTGGCGGGTGAGCATGTTGCGACGCGTCATGCCACGAGTGGCAGACGGAAACAGGGACTGCAGCTGCTCATCGGTAAGCTGGCCGACGAGGCCCTGCAGCTCCTTGAAGAAGGCGCGCTGCGTCATCTGCGCTGCGGTCTTCGGGTTCTTGTGGGACTGGGCAAGCCCACGCATGTAGGCGATGCCGTTCCACGAGGCACCAATGACGGTGCCGACTTTTCCACGAAATCCTCCGAGGATTCCTTGCTTGATTTTTCCCATAGTCTTTAAGTTTTTAAGGGGTTAGACATTAGTTTTTGCCCGTGCGAGGGTTGCGACCCTGGCGGGCTGGACGAGTGACCACGCCCAAAGTACCGAAACCAACGAGCGGAATTTTTTTGCCCGTACTGAGCATGATGCCAGTGTACACATCGGAGCCGATGCCGTAGGCAGCGAACTCCGAGGTGAAAGACTGCTCACCAGATGCGCCGATGGTGACGGTGGAATGAACGAGGAAGATTTTCCTCTGCGTCACGTTGAAGATGCAGATGGTCGGGTACTCGTCCGCGTGGGCGGTACGCCAGGCGTTCTCTTGATCCCATGAAATGGTGAGGTTGGAACGCGAGGCGGTGATAGTGACATCAGGAAGGTCGTCCGTGGGCGCATTGCCGATGGAGGCAATGTCGGCCAGGTCGACATGCTTTTCGCCGTTCTCAACGATTTGGAAGGCGGCGAGCTGCTTCACCAAGGCATTGCGACGGGACATCCCTTGCTCTGTGTTTGGAAACAGGAAGAGCAGCTGCTCGTAGCTCAGCTGGCCGACGAGATCCTGGACTTCCTTGAAGAAGGCTCGCTGCGCCTGCTGCGCAGCGGTCTTCG